>Ga0210059_1011401_pt1 | contig 13595 bp, 6 predicted proteins | sample Ectturendosymbi2_FD_188042 | JGI IMG/M metagenome (GOLD analysis project Ga0210059, IMG submission 188042) | Ecteinascidia turbinata endosymbiont from Florida, USA - Sample 2 (SPAdes) (version 2) | ecosystem: Host-associated > Tunicates > Ascidians > Unclassified | place: Key West, Florida...
GAAAATGTGATAAAGAATGTAGTGAAAAATGTTAATGAAACTGCAAGTCCACCTTTGAACTCCAGACTATCCAAAACACTGTGTAAAAGTGGATTAACAGCATGAACATCTTCTCCATACAGAAGTAAGATGGCTGTCAAAACAGCAAATTCTGTTGTGTCTTATTGAGGTCAAACAAGAAAAAAACAGTTTTTAAAAGAAAGGAAGTCTCTATTTGTAGAATTTTTTTGGATGAAATGTTGATGAGTAAGCTTGCGTGTTTGGTGGATATGTTTTGCCATTTGAACAGGGGTTTTGTACAAATAGCTTTGTACTGACGCATTTAAAAAGATGACGCATTTAAAAAGATGCTTGCCCTTTGAGATAGCTTTGTGAACTTTAAATGATTTTTTGACAAATGTTGATGTCATTGCTAAAGAGTTATTAGACATTATAAGTCACCATTTGTAGGAGTTAGCTAGCTTATGACTTTGACTGTATTATTTTTCTGAATATAAGATCCTCGAAATGAAACTGTATATAACAACTTTGGTTAACAAAAGTATTGTGATAATCTGGTCCATTCATTGCGATTGTGTGTTGCCAGTCCGTAAAATTTTTTGCAATTTTTGCCGGTCCGCTGGCGTGAAAAGGTTGAGAACCACTGCCCTACACAACCCTGCTGCGAATGAAAGTGACGGAGCAAGTGGAAAGAATTTTGGAGCATACTAACATTAGGGCTACAGCGGCTGTTCACTACGTGGAGCTACAGTAAAGCCAAGTTCCAAGTATTTTTTAATCAAATTGCCTAACAAATTCTTCTTTCTACTTTTTAGTTCATCCTGGCATTGTCAAGGTATCTGCACATACTCTTTTTGTAGATTGTTGTAAATTTGAAGTACTGGTATTTTGCTTCATGTCTACTTGAGAGTTGTTCTTTTCTGAAAGGTGAAATTATTCCTTGTTAAAAAGGTGTAAATTCCCTGTTGCTTTGTTGACTGCATTTAAATCGCATGGCCCACAGTGCAAACAAGCAGAGACGGGAGGCCCACAGACCCCTGATGACACTCCAGAAAGAATATAACAACCAAGTATAAACAAAACTGAATTAACCAATCCATGGGTGCAATTAGGTGGAGGATGTGTCCCCCAATTTTTTAGACAGTGGGGATATAATATGCCATGTCCCGCCACGTTTTTCTCTTTAGGTTTCGTAACGTACTAGTTTCACACCAAGCTGGCCCCTCACATTTTACAACAAAATTGTGCTTATGATCCAGTCTATTCAATCGCAAGCCACATGTCATTGACCAGAGTTTTACAGAATTCAACATGAACACCAAACTTTTTCAGTTAGGCGTACTTGATGGAAAATGTATGAAAATATTTTACCGAAGATCTAAGTTGTTTTGCAGAATGGCGAATAATCTAACTGGACCTGTACCGGCGGGAAAAACACTTGTCTAAACGATCGTATCTGGTTTACCGTTTCGAAGGACTAAGAAGGCTGTATCTTGTATCTGTTTTTGTGCCAGATATAAAACTGTGTTGGAGAGGCTCTCGCCACTGTCAACATGGTCAAGTGGGAAGTGAATACTGCTCCTGTGCAAGGGGTTATCAGTTCAAGTCACAACTTGGTTGCATTGGATTTTTTGATTGTGCACAAAACATTTTCTGTTCTCACACAAGATTGTATGTTAACATCTTGGGGACCGCTTCTTATGCACGTTTTGAAATGCAGACACAAGTTTACATTTAGAGTTTTGGATTAGCGTTCTGGGTTAGGGTTTAGTGTTAGTTTTTAAGGTTAGGATTTAGGCTTAGTGTTTTGTGTTAAGGTTTAGGGTCTTTATAAAAATTAATAGGCATTTCAATCCTTTACTCTGAGAAACAATTGACAGGAAGAGTTCAGATATTTTATAGAGGTCAGCAATTTCCTTCCATATGTTTTTTAAAGTCTTTGTGCAGTGAAAATCGTATACAGCTGTTTAGACATTTCTAAACAATGCTAAAGACAATGATACAATTGTGAATAATTATGTCAAAAACAGACAGTTAATATGTTCACAATGCTCCAAAGAATATTTTTGACCAAAAGCGAAGGTCACACTATTATCAAACAGAAACAGAAATAGGAATCATGGTAGAAAACATACACAACATTAAAAAAACACAGAAAATGAGAGACATTACGCAAAACATCAAATGGAAAAACAAGCAATATACCCCAAAGTCAAAACTAGCAAAGGGGGGACCATGGCAAACATGAATAAATTAAACCCACGACATTTCAATTTAAACAACATATATTATAGAAGTTAAATCATATACATAATTACTATACTCCCCATCATATACATAACAGTTACTATGCACTTCAAAGCAATAAACAGTTAAACGACTTCAGTGTTACTTTCAAAGTGATGAGAAACTTCAAACAGTAACACCTAACTACTGGGGTAGCACTGCAAAATGATGTTCTACCAATCCTACAACATTATCTGTCACACAATTGACCACAGTAATCTTGAGATACAACTTTAAAAATAGCCAAATGTGTTTTTAATGGCCCACGTACAGTAGAATTTGCCTAATTCATCACCTCACGGGGATTAGAAAAAGTGACGATTTAGGTGAAGTGACGAATTATGCAAACAGGTGAAAACTCCATCATAGCAGCTCATATACTTTATCGTAGTAGCTTGTATACACAGTGCTTTCATTAGCAGTAAAATACAACTTTATGACATTATGGTTGTTTATTAAATTAAACTCTTTAATTCCACTACTCTATCTAGACTCCTGCATTTAATCTAGTACCTTTGAAATCTTTAATAAACTTTAAAGACTTTCTGAGTTCTTTCAATAGGGAGTCAGGTCACGTTTCACACCTCGCGCATAAATTCGATAAACAAATTGCGAGGTGCAAAAATTCTCATACAAAAATCCTTAATTTGTTTGAATTCCCACACGTGTTCACTGCTCAAACATCAAAACCGAAATCTAAATGACGGATTAGCCAAACAAAACACTTCTCAGGGATAGAAAGAGGTGACGAATGAGCGAATTAGACCAACAGAAATGTACACTAAGGATAGGAATTCTGCTGGGACCGACGAAAAAGTAACGAATTAAGCGAATTGACAAATTCTACTGCACTTCTGAAAATGGAGACGATGTACAAGTCACTTTAATCACCAAAAGTGAAAGCAGGATTTTCAGGTAGTCATAAGCAAAAAAACCCAGATACAAACCCTAAACAAAGCCAAATACTGTAGCACCAAGAAAAAGCCAAATACAAGATAAATACACAACAACTTCACAACACCCAAATGCGTTTTTGAAAGGCAATACATAAATATTATATTTTATACATAAAAAATTTGGAAGTGGCTACAGAACCACCCATGGATCTTCTTGTTTTAAAACTTCTTGGACCGCACCACCTCACATTACGCAGTTCAAAAAGGGGTGCCAGCTTTTCACTCAAGCATTACGCCATCCTGGTAGCGTAATGGATACGCTTCAGGTCTGCTGTGCCAATGGTTTTCGATTCGCCTCTCACCTTGGCGACTTACGTTTTCGTAGCAGGGGCAATCCACTTACAATCAAAGCTACTTGTAACCATTAGTCATGGATATTGCTCATCTTACATATATGATAGAAATTGTAAAATTGTGATGATAGCTAAAAAAATTTAAAAATATCTTCATCGATGGCCGAGACACAGCATTTTGAATTTTTAGCCACTAGGTGGATTTTTAGGGGCAAGCACAACCATTGTTTCATTTCACACATTCGATTTTTAGTAATAACTCTTTACCTTGAAGGATTTTTATAATGAAAGCGAGTATTTTACCATTTTTGTCCCAAGGAATTCATTTTTAAACTTTAAATATTGATAAGATGAGGATCTCCACACAAGATTTTGGGTTAAAAATTTTCTTAGATTTTTTTATGCCTCATCTTTTTGACAATATTTTGGTGCTTTGGCAAAAAGTTGCCAAAAAAACTCTTTTTTCATTCAATAGAGCAAATATGGTGCTATATTTTAACCAGTTTTAATTGATGTAAGCTTTGTCCAATATAAGATACCCAACTTTGAAGATCGCAAAAACTTTATGTAGAATGACACTTATAAAATTCTAAAGAAAAATATCATTTGGTAGTTGTCTATGTTGTTGCAATATCTTTAGCTTGTTTTGCTTTTTTCAGATTTACAATAAAAAATTTGTTGTAAAATCTTTATCTGCCACCCTCTAAAAATGTCACGAGTCATGCAAAAAAGCATTGTGCAAAATATTTTTTAAATATAACAAGGTTTAGAGGTGGCACAAAGACCTGATAGATCAAGCAAACCATATGTTCAGCGAAGCCCAGCAGATTGTACCAGAAAGCATTTTTTCATTATTTCGTCATACTGTGTCATTGTTAATGCATAGACAGTGGCAGTAGGCTCGCTCCACGTAATGACCATGTCATTTCCATTAGCGACTGGCAAGTTGCCTTGTGGTGAAAGCCTTAGTAGGGCAAATGACTAGCCAACACTTGTTCGGGTCATCCAGATGGTGCTAGTATTGAGGTGTCATCCAGACGCCGTTAGTATTGATATGTTTTCACCTGCAGCTTCTTTCTGGTTAACCTTTGAGAATTTATTGTTTTTGCAGCATACATAGCCTACATTATGACAACTTACTTCCACTTAGTTTTAGTAACTTTCAAGATATCAGCAGCAACAAGGCAGAAATATTCCTTGTATTTACTTGGCGCATCAGAATCTAAAATACAGGGTTCCAAGCTTCCTTCTAACAGTCAGATCTTGAAGGTATTCTTTTACTACCATGTCAATTTGAAACAAACTATTCGTAAAGCATCCACTGCTGCAGTTGAAGCTGCCATTCCTTTCTGGCAACAAGCAAGGATTCCAATCAGAGCAAAGAAACACTTGATCAATAAAGTAGAGAAGCTCCATGAAAAACTTTGAAGACTAGAAATCGACAAGGAGAGGTGATTAAAATCGAAGAGCAGGTGATGAAAATCGAAGAGGACAAACAATTTCTTCTTGCTCAGCGAGAAAAAGGTCGTTGTGGAAGTATGGGAGGAGTCGACAAAACGTTGGCAGATAAAGAAAAAAGGGCTAAAAAGAGGAAATCTTCAAGCAAATTACAATATAACATTGGAGCAACCCGGCCCATCACATGTTGACAGAAACCAGATCAAATTCAGTTCTATAAGTGATGAGGAAGCTGATGAAGAATATACCCCCGTTTCTGATTCAAAGCCTTCAAATCCAAAAAAGCTACGACCAATTGAAAAAGCTAAAAATATCATGACATCTGGTCTAGCAGCAGCTCTGGATCGCACTGGTGTTTCTGACAGTAATGCTGTTTACATTCTCTCAGAAGCTTTAGCTAGTGTAAGTCAGAACCCAACCCATTTTGTCCTTAGCCGTCCATCTGTTGGACGTAAGAGAACTGATTATCGGCTTAATGTTGTCCAAGAAATGAAAGAGCATTTTCATCCCAATGAACCTTTGACAGTCCATTGGGATGGGAAGCTTCTTGAAGATCTAGTGGGGAAGAAGCATGTTGACCGCTTACCCATACTTGTTTCTTGGCATGGGATTTCTAAGCTTATGGGAGTGCCAAAGCTACTTTCTGGCACAGGAGAAGTGGTAGCAACAGCAGGTTTTAATACAATCACAGATTGGGGTACCGTATTTTCCGGCTAATAAGCCGATTTTCTGGACCTACTTTTGCAACCTAATTTTCTGGGGTCGGCTTATTGGGCGGATATAGCTTTGGACCAAAAAAAACAGCGGTCAAAATTGGTCACAAAAACATGTATTACCAGTAACCAAAAGTACATACGGTAAAAAACAACAAAACAATGTCAGCAACACAACTTTATTAAAAGCCATGAAATTCATCATCTTCATCAGTGGAATCGTTGAATAACAAATTCCATTCTTGACCAGACACTTGGTCATCATACGGATCATTTTCTGCTGTTATTACCGGTAGTTCAGTGGATACATCGCTGTCTTCCTGCGCACTTACGCACTAGGCTAAAGGAAGCTCCCAGTAGCTTTCGTGCTACTAGGGATGTTATACTTAGCGTATCGCATGTAACAGCCACCATGCTGCGGTGGCTCCGAGTGCTCTCACAGGGTGTGCTCTCACCGCGCTCTGAGTCACAGGGCGTGCTCTCACCACGCTCCGAGTGCTCTCACTAGGAGCCGCGCTCCGAGCGCTATCGCAGGCGAAGCCTGGTGCAAGGACCGTAAGCTTTTGCGCACGACGCAGTTTCGAACTCCCTACCACACCGTGCCTGCATCTCCACCATTGAAATCATCTCCACCATTATAAAGAACATGCGTTGGTGCGTAATGAATGTAACGCATACCTGACAAACTTTGTTGCAAAAAGAAAAAAAGGTAGCGGTAGTTAGGTAACGAAAAATGGAAAAACTCTCATTTTCAGAGCTAAAAACTGGCCTCGGCTTATTCGCCGGAAAATACGGTATATCTGATCAGGTGAGTGCCATGTCTTTTGATACTACTGCATCGAATACTGGTCATCGTGCTGGTGCGTGTGTGCTCCTGGAGAAAAAGCTTACAAAAGTTTACTCCATTTGGCTTGTCTTCTCCAAATGTGATTCTTTTCAAGAGATTTCAGCAAAAATGGGCATTTATTGATCAATCATGTTATCAGCCTGGCCCAACAGATGAACATGTGAAAGGAACACATTCTTCCTATTCTTGCTGACATTCTATCTTTTGCCAATGCAGAGCTTCGTGTAAAACACCCACGAGATGATTATCATGAACTTCTGGAGCTAACCATCATTTTTAGGGGAAGTCTGCCAGGTGGGGTTGTGTTCAAGCATCCAGGTGCATTCCATCATGCCCGCTAGATGTCAAAAGTGCTGTACTGCTTCAAGATTTGGTTTTTCCGTGACCAATTTAACCTCACAAAGGAAGAAGAGATTGGATTCAGAGAGATTTGTTTGTTTTGTTCATTATTGTAAGATCATGGATGAAATGTTCATTGCCGACTGAAGCTCCACGAAGGGATCTGCAGTGTATGAAACAACTTGTTGAATATAAAATAATCAGCTCAGCTGTATCAAAAGCTGCTTCTGAGAAGTTTTTATGTGGTATTTGTCTGAGGAATTGGTAGCTTTAGCATTTTTTGACAAGTCCGTGACTTTGGCAACCAAGCGCAAGATGGTCAATTCTCTTGAAAAATACCAAATAAAGCGACCCTGAAATGCACAAAATCTGACCTCAGGCTGGCTAAGAAAAAAGAGCTAGATGACTTTGTATCAAAAAATACAATGTAATTTTTTTTTTAATTAGAGCTTCCTCAGCAATTCCTTTCCATGACCCAGCCGGTTGGGCAGACCAAGTTGATTACCAAACAGCAGAAAAAACAGTTTTGTCTCTGAAAGTCGTTAATGACCATGCTAAAAGAGATGTAGCCTTAGTACAACAGTACAATAAATTATTGACAAAAACTGAAAAGCAATTTCCGTTTCTCCTACAGGTAGTCAGCCAGCACCAAAAGAAATTCCCGGACAGTCGTAAAAGTACTGTTGTACAGATTGACACGAATTAAACAACACTGCATGATGAAAAATTGGCTCATTCCTTTCAAGTTTTCCCTATCGCAAATGATTTCAACTGCATGTCTGTTTGTCAATATGATTTAGCGCTTTGTTGTTTTACTATGCATTTTGCGATGTGATGGTTGGTCTTAAAGCCAGATGTGTTCAATAATGCAACAAACTGTTCAATTCCAAATATGCATTTATTTTTTAAATAAGCATCAAATCCATGAAAATGGAACCTCCTTGTGCCACCACTAAACCTTGGTTTATTCCAGAAATATTTGGAACAATTGTCTTTTTTCATGATGCCTCATGTTTTTAGAGGGCGGCAACAGCAAAAAAACAAAAAAAAAATTTTTGAGCCACCCTAGTGGCGGATGTACTCGATTAGTGGTTTTCAACTTTTTTTGTACCGCAACCCATTATAGCAACCCGCTACAACCCAACGAACCACATCTAAAACTGCAGTAAAGCAAATGTAATGCAGTTGTGCACATAAAATATCTACTCGCTTGGGGACGACCGGGGCCCAGGCTCCGGCCAAGGATTGAATTTTTTCCCCGGCCGGGACAATAAAAATAATTAGCCAGGGCCGGGATCCAAAGATTGCTCTTTTTGTGTTGTTTTTCTTCAACAAAATTTTATTTTTTGCACGGTTTTTGCTGTTTTGAATATACTTGGTCATTAGCAAACACCAACATTTAATGAAGTTTGGAACAAGGTGCTCTATTATAATTAAACAACATTGCTTTTCACCATAGCAAGCACTGTTTAGCCTTGTTCAGCTCAGCTTTTTTCGTCTTGTGCTTTTTCTGTGGCACGCTTCACGGTTGAGTTGATTTCTAGTGTCTGTTAGTCCATCATAAAATCTCATGGGATCTATCATTCATAATAAGAGGATTCGCTATTTACACAGGTTGGCATTCGTCATCCAGCTACAGTACACAATATAATTAAAGTCTTCCAGTATCAATTTGATAGGTGGTGAACTGATAATCATGTTTCTGCGCCTTGCTGTTGTTTTCGGAGACTTTGAAAACTGAACAGTTTTTTTTCTGTTGGTTTCAAGTTCCAAGAAACTCCTTGATTTAACACTTTCAGTGTGAGGTGAAAATCGCCCAATTAGTTACAAAATGGGTCAGGTTTTGACTATTATTCCGCCTGTCCCGTCATGTTTGTTCACAATGGCAATGGGCTTGTTTATTCAAAAAATATACAAAGCAACTTTGGTACACGAAAAGCGGAAGTGCTGAATAGCCTTATAATGAATATCACGGCCAAAGCAAACGATACAAATGACAAATTGCAAACGTTTCGACAACTCCTGTTATCATCATCAGTGCGTAAAAATAGATTGTTATGCAGTGCATAACAATAGATTTACATTTGGCTTAGCAATAGAAACAAATAGAAAGTGCAGAACAATAGATTTACAACAATACATTTGGCTATTGTTATATACATAACAATCTATTGTTATGTAGTGGATAACAATAGATTGTTATGTTATGTCAATCAAACAATAGATTGAATTGTTATGCACTGATGATGATAACAGGAGTTATCGAAACGTTTGCAATATGTCATTTGTATCGTTTGCTTTGGCCATGATATTCATCATATACAAAGCAAGATATAAACGAATCCCAAACCACAAAATAAACACAACAACCATCCAAACAAGCACCTTGAATAGTTTGGTGTTTTCTACATGGCTTGCATCGTGTTGTTACGAATAGCCTAAAAAAGCCGAATTCAGTGGCAACGTTGCTTATAAAAATACGAAGAATTTTCATAAGTATCGTCACAGTACCAAAGCCAAATCTATGTTAATGAAAGCCTAAGAAAGAGAGGGAATGCCGCTGCCCACTCTGATTATGGATCAAGAAACATGCTGGAGCAGCACATCAACAATGCTAGAAAGATTTCTGCTGCAAAAAAACAATTATTCTGGCCTACATAGAATTTGAAAAGTTTGGCATTCAAATACTCGAAAATCGTGATTGGTAAATTTTGCCAAGCGTTGTGGCATTACTGAAAATTTTTGCTGATGTCATAAATTTTTGTGATAAAGAGAATTCTTGCATTTTGTTGAATTAAAGAAGGCGTTTCAACAGAACATGAATCGATATTTTTATGAAGACATTCGACAATAATTCAATTTCATCTAAAAAAGCCAGCTACATGTGGTTGCAACTCTACTGGATCCAAAATTAAAAATAGGATTTTTTTACGAAGAGAAGTTGATCAAGCAGAGTTATTGCTAGTTCAATTGGTTGCAGCACCACAAACCGAAACAATGAAAAACAAAAGCCAAAAAAGGAAAGAATCTCCTATGGAAGGATCAGATGAAGCCGCTGATAGAAAACATCAAAAAACAGACAGTGTTTCTACCAAGGATAAATACTTCGCGTTTTGGGATAAGGAAAGCAGTTGGTCCGCCAAGAATTCATGTCAGTCAGAAAAAGACCCATATGTCAAAAGAGATGGAGGCCACGTACTTGAATGTGCCAAAGTGTAAAAGCAACGTTTGTCCATTACAGGTGTAGATGGGACTGTGCCGTAGATATCCAGAACTTGCAAAAATAGATTGAAAATATCTTAGAGCACCTGTGAGTTCAGTCGCTAGCGAGCGGGAGTTCAAAGTGGCAAGAGCAAATGGGGATAGAACTCGGTTAAAACCTGATATTGTGGAAAGAGTACTGTTTTTAAAACATAACTTCAAAGTAATTGGCTATGACTTGATAACTTCGTCTGATATACTGTACGATTGACTACGTTGAACTGCCATGGTTGGTGTACAAGAAGTGAAATTGACACTTCTTGCTCTGATTGCGTTGAGAACAAAAATAATGGAGTAACCGAGTATCTCAAAAAGTCAATGGAGATTGTGAGTGTGATAGTTTGATGCATAACAAATACGAGGTAAAATACGAACTTGCTTATTTGGTTTATCAGTGTTTTTCATGTACTAATGCAGTTTGTAAAGGCCACATAGCCTCGGCAAAAAGACATGTTTTTTCTTGCTACAAATCTCCCATGCTATGTAAATATTGACAAGTGAAGGCTCTTCTTTTGCTGCGTTTTTGTCAAATGATATTGATTTTTACATTTGAAAAACTGTCAACAACAGTAAAAGATCTGTGTAAATTAACCAGTGAGTGGTGACACGTGTTTTGCACCTATACATTTGGCTGTCAATTTACAGGTTTGTTGGAGGTTTCAGGTTTCATTGCAGGTTTCATCTATTTTATCAGGATTTCTACTTCACATTTTTGAAGAAAACTCTTTGCTTTGCATTGCGAGGAAATTGTAAGAACACATTTTCAAGACCACATCCACCATGGCGATGTATATAGAGTATACGTTACTCTTGTTTTCTTTCAAATAACTTAATCTATAAATGTGTATGAATGCTCCGGCCTTAGCCGAGGCAAAGTTCAATCCGCGGCCCTGGCTGGAGACCTGGCTCCGGCTAAATTTAGTGCCCCAGTTGTTTACTACTGCTCGCAACCCTTCCTAAAAATGGTTCACGACCCTCAGAGGGCCACAACCCAGGTTGAAAACCACTACTAGATGAAGTATTAATCCTCTGCATATGTCCGATGCAGTGAAATTCTCTTGTATTCATGGTGGAAAAAACTACAAAGCAACTGGAAAGGTGAGAAAAACATCGTATGTACTTTTTCTAATTGAGAAAAAAATGAAGTTCGTATGTCTTATTAGGGGAAGTCGACACATACGACTAGGGTTGCCAGATCATTTGAAATTTTTTCAAGAACGTTTTGTTTTTCAAAGAGATACAGTGGGCTACTTTCATGGGAGTCCACAGGAGGGGCTAAAAGGGAATTTGCTCCCCCTGAAAATTGGACTAAGAATAGGCATACCATATTTTTGTGATTGAAAACTGGGACGCTTCAGAAGAACGAGCCTTATCAGACAAATGTGGTTCATATCTTACTGAGCATGTTGTCATTTTGGATTCCTGTAGTTGAAGCACCAAGAAAAACTGAAATAATGCATTTTACTAAGAAACAAAAAAATATTTAAGCATTTGTAAATTTACGTATTCGGCCAATCATACTTTTCTGTAGAGGAAGACAATTCTTTCTACAAAAAGTCTTTGTTCGATTTTATTTTCTCGTAAAAATCACACGAGAAAAAGTCAGTACTAATTTTACTGGTGATAAGGGTTTTCACATTCTGCTTCTGTTATCAGACCGCATGTTATTCAAGATATAACAAATTCTCTCAATAAGAGCTGATGCACCAAGTGTAGGACCAGTGGCGTAGCAAGGGAGGAGCCTTGGAGGCTCCGTGCCCAGGGCGAAAGTTCTAACTCTTCAGTTTTTATTTTTAGAAACGCTAGACTGGTAGGCTAGCTTTAAAATATAGGAAATGTGGCTGTGGAGTGAGAAAATTGATTGAATGTTTACTCAAAAATATCGGTCAAAACCAGTTTGTTAAAGTGTCCCAATGTTTGTTTTGAAATCAGGGCTTTTTTAACATACTTGGGGGCAATTTTCCTCCAACCTCTCCACCTTCCTCTCCATCCAAAGCCACTTCCCTTACCCCAGTCAAAAATCCTTTGAACAAAACAAAGAGATGACATTCGACCGCAGACAAGCAAACGTCACTGATCCGGTAGTTCGAGGTTTATATTGCTCCTCCACTCAAAATCTAATACAAAAGGACCTGCATGAAATCACTTTGAATAGTCAAAGCTAGCTTAAACCTTGTTGTTCGTGCCAGCATCCACTGTTCTTTGGAGCAAAATAACACGCGGATTTCTTACTATTGTTCATTAAATCTTATTTTTCGTGCTACCATCAAGTGTGCTATGGACAAAATAACACGATTCATTGCTCTTATTCGTTAAATCTTGTTGTTCATGCTAGCATCAGTGTGCTTTGGATCAAAATAACATGTTCCAGTTCTAATAGTTCCCCAATTCACACTCAAACTTTTCCCTGTCAGCTATAAGCCTCTTAAGTTTCGGATTTAGCAGCGGCATCAGAGAGCTTGTTGATTCACAAATATACGGAGGTTTTCACCTGTGCAAAGTTATAAAACATCCCTCCTGAAACACTTTGCTCAGTTCTGTCAGGTGAGGTAGCAATGTTGACACAAGATAAAGAATCATGATGAAATTTTTGTTTTCATAAGTCGCAGCAAACCAATGCACATTGCATCATTTTTATTACTTATTTGTTGGTGATTTTCACCACTTATAAGAAACAGCTTTCTCCATTACAACTTTTCCAGTTGTATTGCTTTCACTGCTTGGCGAGCAGTAGACTAGTTAATGCGATGCACTTCTTGCGTTTTTTAGACCGTGGGGATGAGTACCAGTGACGAAAGTGGAAAAATTCTGTTACCGGAAGGATCCAGTATTTGTTAATACCGTCCCGACATTTCTGCCATAATTGTAAACAAGCAATCAAGAGTACGCCTACTTTTGGCCCACCCTGTCAGTGTACATTTTAAAAATAAAAAAACGTACTGTACATTTCGAAAACAATCATTTCAAAATCAACCAAAAAGCGTTATAGGCAACGCACGGCAACTTGCACTCTCTCCGAAAGTGGGTCAGGCAATGCAACTTAATTGGTATAAATATAACACCTCCGCCGTTTATCCGCGCGTCGCAAGGATAAATAACACAACACAACAACACAAATAGAGAAATTTATTGAAAGGCTTTCCACAAAGGTTCATATATTAATCAATCATTAACATTTTCGGCAGAAATAGAACGCTTCTGAGCACGTCGCACAGCCAAGATTCGGCAATAAACCTGGAAAAACTGTATAAATACTGCAAAAGCACGAAAACAAGAAGCTGTTTGAATTAAATGTGTACTTTGTTCGCATTTTGATAAAATTTTATACTCATTGCAATAAATCACAAAGTCTGTAATTCGTTTAAAACTCTGCTAACTCATCCTTAAAATAATCATGATGTAGAATCTCAAGGCCCTTCCGGCACACTAAAAGCCTGGATTA
>Ga0210059_1011402_pt1 | contig 13595 bp, 12 predicted proteins | sample Ectturendosymbi2_FD_188042 | JGI IMG/M metagenome (GOLD analysis project Ga0210059, IMG submission 188042) | Ecteinascidia turbinata endosymbiont from Florida, USA - Sample 2 (SPAdes) (version 2) | ecosystem: Host-associated > Tunicates > Ascidians > Unclassified | place: Key West, Florida...
TAGACTCATAAAATACAATACCACTAGGCGAGCCATACAATGACTACAATTTGCAAAGGGGCTGCGGGCCGGGTGATTTTGCTTGGCGGGCCGGATCCGGCCCGCGGGCCGTAGGTTGCCGACCCATGGCCTAGAGTCTACTGAAAGGCGACGGAGTTGAATCAATCCGCTATTTTTATAAGAAATCGATTTCACGTAATACTACGCATCGTCAGTCTTGAAATCTGCAATAAATGCTTACGGGTGAAAAGTTGAAAAGGCAAAGCAGAGAAAGCAAGCGAACTCAAGACTAAACTAAATAACTTAAAACACAAGCTGCGGAAAGCAAATAAAAAACAACTGGAAAATACGTCATTTCCAAACAGTTGCTTTCACTGAAACGCCAGTTATCGAGCAAAGCAACAGACCCACATTGACGAAATCACACCACGGTGACTCAAACAGAGCGTTGGTAGAATGCGTAAGCAGGGTACCTTCGCAGGAGATGTCTTTCACGAAAAGCATTGGCGTTAGAACCTCTGTTCTAATTTGGATGGTTGTACAAGTTTTGTGTGGCCTCACTTAAAAGCGTGAAAAATGTTTTCGCTGCAGATATTGGCACTTAGCCATTAAGCTGACACTTACTTTTCAGGCTGCAAACTTATTGAAAGCTGTGGAAGATCTCGATAAATTAGAGAATCTTACTGTTCTTCACCTGCGTGATAATCAGATCAACACCCTAGACGGTTTTTCGGAAAACATGAAAAAACTTCAGTATCTTAACCTAAGGTTTGTCAATTTGCTGTACTCTATTTTTCGTCTTGCAGACCCTGTTGCATTAAAGGAAAAATGTGGTAAACGTTTGGAACGACCTTAAGTTGCATAATCATAGAAAGCTATAGGCAGTAACTTGTTGATTCTGCGGATATCGAATAATTACATTTTTCGAATCAATAATATAGCGCCTTTAGTTTCAACCATTTTTGACTGATTTAAAAGGACCTAATAACGTTTGGAAACTAGCTCAAGTTGGGAAGTCAAGACACTACTTAACGGTTCAAGTTGCTATTTCTGTTGTTCTGTCCTGGATTTTATGATTTACTTCCTGCATGACACATCTTGAACCAATCTGTAACAAGCGTGCTTGAACAAAACTATCTCACTGTGATGTTGCAATGCGTCTAACTCCCAAGTAACTTCGTAGCCGAGAGCATATCCAAGATAAGAAAGTTGATTCATGTAGAGGTACAGACGTTATTGTTGTTTGCGATCCAACAGCTATGTAATGATTTAAGCTGGTTTGTTCTCGAATTAAGTCGAAGCTCATATTCAACAAAAACGTTTCAAAATAACTTAAAAGATGTATGAACGTGTATTGGAGTTCAGGATCTGTCCGGTTCGATTAAATTTTTGCTACGTGTGAAGCTGTTGGATTATGTTGCGCAAATTCAAATACAAACTTTAGTGTTTTACGAGCTTCGATGCGTTTTCGTAAAGATCTTTTGCGGTGGCAACTCAACCAATTGCCTCTTAAAAGATTCAGTCGTTTGTTGAAAAATTTACCAAAATGGCTAAGAACCACTTTTTGGAAAATTTTGAATTTGAATATAAGCAGTGCTCCAGGACGGGCAGTATCACGCCATTTGAAAGCCCATACACAGCCACAAACGTTTTTTTTATGCTTTGCTGAAGGAACGTGTTGTGCTGGTTAAAGCAGGGGTGGCCAAACCTGTTAAAGCAGGGGTGGCCAGTTGGTTAAGCAGGGATGGCCAAACCTGCTCTATGTATGAGCCGAATATCGTAAAACGAAGTTACAAAGAGCCGCAACATGAAGATATAAAAACACGAATTTATTTGGAATCTACGCTTCTGTGACATCACAATTATTTTTGGAACGACTTGCTTGCAGAAGTAATACTGTGCAGCACGCTAGCTACCACAGTACCACTTCACAATATTTCTACACTTCGCAATAGAAACAAAAATTAAAAAACGACTAATTTTTCGGAAAGCTCAAAGAGCCCCATGCAAAGGTTCGAAGAGCCGCATGCGGCTCGCGAGCCGCAATTTGGCCACCCTTGGGTTAAAGTATGTTCGTACGTGAAAATAAACCGCGTGTTATCAGCTCAACCCCAACAGGTCAGCTGGATCGGGGTTGAAACAAATCATGACATTGTGCCAAAGTTTGAACTTTGATGGATGAAAAGTGTCCGCAAATTTTTATACTGGCATTAACATTGCTCAAAGGACAGAGAGCATTGGCAAACAAACGTTAAGAGAAATTACCGTTTTACACATCCAAGTCATCCATGATTACCGTGAGAATACTTTCTTTGATCGATGCAAGTCTGAAAGGCTGCGTTTGGCCTGAAGTTACTGTATTTGGCGCAAAAGAGGGAGTAGCAGCTTAAGTGGAAGTTAACCAAGGAAGTGCGTTTGCATGGTTATTACATTGCTGAGGTAAAAGTCAAGCTGAAAAGGCAACGGGCAAAATTCAAGCTTGTTGACGTGGGGTAAAATTTCCAAGAGAAATTGATTGTCATCTTGCATTAAATCTTGCTTACCGTTTATTTTGCAGAGGAAACAACATAACCGACTTGAAAGAATGCAGTAAACTTGTTAGTCTTCCGGTGCTGCGGGCGCTTGCATTAAACGGTAAGCTGTTGTTTCCTCAGGTGCCTTCTTTATTTGCAAGCGCATCGCATGTTGCGAGTTCCAGCATCGGTCGTCACCAGGGTTGCGGAGTCGGAAGTGAAATGTCCGACTCCAACTCCGACCGTTACAAAATTCCCGACACCGACTCCGACTTTTACAAAATTTCCGACTCCGACGTACGTGAATGAAGTTTGGCTGTCAACGATTTTGTAGCAACTAGCAATCAATTGAAATCGTGGTACACAGCAAGATGTTTCAACAAAAGTTTCAAAATATGTTATACCATTTCAACAGGTATTCCTATCTTAGTCGAGTGATATATAAAATGATCCAATTGGACTTCCGGAGTCGGACAAAAAATCCGACTTCGACTCTCAGTGTTGTCAGGAATCCGACTCCGCAATACTGGTTGTCACCATGTACACTCTGAAAGCCTTGTTTGTTCATTCATGATATGCAGGTGCTTGCTCCACACTCTCCTTTCAATCGAAAGCTTGGTTTTATATTCGCACAATCACATCTGGCGCGTGCTTCGACTGTCTGAATTGGACTAGTGCATTATCATATGGCCTTTCGTACTACTTTGGTAAAAATAGTTTGTACATGCGCTTATAATTTTTATTGTAGATCGACGCCAGTTTTCAAACATCGTGAATCAAATTGTACTCTATAATGTTTTGGTTCTGGTGTAAAAAGGTCTATCAGACTGAACAAATTCGAATTCGACCATAATGAAGTAATTGAAGAACGGGTACGTGGCCATAAACTTGTCTATACAAAAAACAAACTGTACTCTAGGAGTATTGTCCACTTAGAATCAACTAACAACAAATATACACAACGGGATCAGGCACATTTTATTACACACGGCCGTTCCCACACTTATTTTCAATTCGCTCTTAGTAAATTTATCTTCAAATCAACCGTTTTGTAATCTGCCACGGTAGGTCAAACCACAAAAATCAAATGTAGCAGCAAATCCATTGGTTTAAACTTGAATCCGTCTTTAGCGAAACCCCGTGATTTAACGTAAATCGATCCATCTTTCACGCATGTTCATTTTCGTCGTGTGAACTGGGCTTTATCTCAGCACATCGCGTTGATTGTTTGCACGCGAGTTTGTGACGCCACTTCCCTTCTTTGGTGACCTCATCGTGGCTGAATTCAAGTTCTTTTGCGAAGACGGACGAATCCACAACCAAACAAGCTCTGCTGTGCGGAACAGCTTGAAAGATAGAATCCGTCGAAGGCACCTTCAACCCTCCAAAACACTGCGTCAAGTTGATGAACTTTATAAATCTCTAATCTGATTCTTTTGCATAAAATCTTTGTGCTCCAACCCATTTGTTTGAAACATCCCTCAGAGACCTAGGCTGACGACGTGTTTGCTCTAGACCAGTGGTATCCAACTCGAATGGAACTAGTACGCGCCAGAGTATTTCGTGGAGTCTGGTCCGGTGTCATGTTCAAATAATTCCAAAATGTCAAATCAGACAGCAACAGCGCATTAGGCTACTTGGCCACTTTGTTACTAGTTTCTGACAGCAATTAACCGCGTGTGCATAAACTTTCTGATTTAATTTATTACATTAACGCGAATTATTATGATTTACACCAAATACAATATTTGCTACTTACCTAAACCTAAACACACACGTGCAATTGTCGAACCTACAGCATGCTACGTTGAGTACAGTTTGTTTTGTTGTGCCCCCCTGCTCTAGACCAGTTTTTCTTGTTTAAGGGCAATGTTCAACGCCCCGTAAAGTAGAAAGATCATATAATTTTTCAAACAGTACGGTTAACTACTGTACCTCGATCCTCAACTCTGAGACCTGCGCGTGGTTTTGCCATGTCGTAAGTATCTTGGTAAATTCTTTGAAAAATTTGGTGCAAAATCCTGAGAAGAGACGTATGAGCTACTCAGAACTCAATAGCGTTCCGCTGCTGAAACCTTTTTGGTCACATAATTCTAAAAACTTTCGCATTATGGTAAAAAAGGTCTTTTTCTGAAGTGCTTGTGGCAATGCGTTACCAGCCCGCTAAGCGGCAGTGAAAGCGTTCTAACTGCTTGACACTAAGGCGAGTGATTTGCGCAGGCTCCGTAGTGGCACAAAGTTTAGTGTAGTTTTATCATGCGTTGACTGTTGACGGCAGCAAACCAAGTGTTTGCTTTAATCATTCTAATTTACCGCTGTAAACCACAATATATACTGCTGATCACAGCTATACTGTTTTGTTCTTCAATGATGTGTCTGCTGCTTTGCGATTCCAACTAGATGTCCAGATATGAACGCAACAGGCAGCACTTCGTATGTGTTTGTTACGTTCAAACATAAAGAGATTTTCTTTATCCGTATTGTCCAGCGCACTTGCGAAGATGTATTTCATCAAGTTAGAAGGCTTTTCATCGGTCGTGTAAAAAGTACTTCGTGGTTCTCTGTTGGCCGAAACCGACTATATGAAGTTTGAAGTCTATTCGCGCTTCTGCTGCTTAACTTGTTCTATCAGGCTTCATAGAGAAATTGTTCTTATCCTGTTCGATTCTAATCTTGAAAGGTTTTAAGTGTTTGTCAAAAAATCAGAGCAATTGTTTTTCTTCCCAAAACACGCAAGATCACAGTAATATGATTTTTTTTCAAAATGTGGTGGAAAAAATGATGTGTACGTGGTAAATTAATGGTCATTTGCTGGAATGGCTGCAACTCTAGCGATCGCTTTCTCTTTTGAGCAATGAAATCAGGTCTGAAAAAGTTTAGTGCGAGGAATCACTTTTGAAAGAAAATGCCTGCTGTTTGTTATGTGAATTTGATGATGATGGTGGTGTATTTTTGTCCTCAGACACGAAGTCCATAGTACAAACACACACTTTCTGTACAACGCAGGTTGACAAAAGCGTACAGAACAGAACGTTTTGGAAAGCCATTGGAGGCAGAAACACAGGGTTATAGACACATTATAAACACTATTGTTTGCTCACCCGTAACACCTGGTACAACATCACTGCAGAGTAGGACGCTAATTCCTAAACTGTACGAGGCCAGGTAAATCAAATAAGGTTCTATTTGAATAAGGAGTGAAGATGTATTTAACACGAAACTAGTTTCCTTGTGAAAATAAATTGCGACTCATTCGCTTGATGTGTAGTCACTGCTGTGACTTCACTATTTTGCTGAGGCCAGGTAAAGTACGAATGCGTTGTGGCATGACACCCTCAAACGAACAAACACTGCAATATCCGAGCACTCAGTCACAAAGCAAAATGCAGTTGTAATGTTCAAAGAATGAGGACGAATATAAACAATCGGACTGCATCAAAGCACACAACCATACGTTGTTGGGCTTTCTGCATCTTTCGAGAAACAAGTACTTGTATTTTCGTATTAATGCTTCAAATGTAGGAATGTTACATTGAATCTGATGGCTACTAACACTCACTCTACAGGGCAGGTTGTATAGAATTTTGCATCCAAAATTGTAAGCCACCCGCAGTGTTTGCATGCATGAATTTCTGAAATTACACCACAATTGTGATGCATACATGGGCGTGCAAAAGGAACGAAAAAGTACATTTTAACTGCTTTCGAGCATAGGGAAAAAAGAGGCTCGCAGCTTGTTTGCTGCGCAATATTGATATCGCAGTTGTCTCTGAATGTCTTTGTCATCTGAGAGCTCAGTATCCAGCACAACTACCAGATATTTGTAGTGGTTAACAGATTTTTACGATTTGACCATCCAGTATCAGTAATAGGGTGACTGCTTTTTGCACTCTTGGCCTCAAATGTCATACAAACAGTTTTGTTGCAGTTGAAAATAATCCCACGTGATTCTGCATAAGCCTGACACACATCAAGTATTTAAAAAGCGATACCATGCAGATAATCCGTGCCTGGAAGAAGACGGCTACAGAATCGAGGTGCTCATCATTCTGCGCAAGCTAGAGCGTCTGGACAAGGACGAGTACTCGGAGGAGGATCGGTCTGAGGCCGAAGACCTTTTTGAGCAGAGACGCCAAGAAGAACTCATGAAATCTGGGGAAGATTATGAAGAAGACGATCCGGAGGAGCAGTAGCGTGACTTGTCGCTCATTTGGCGCTACCGAGGAAAATCTAAGCACAGGTTGCTAATGCTGGAGGAATAAACCCTTGCACTGTCTTCAGGTTGCTGTTTTCGCTCGAAATCGGTGACCAAACCATGTCAAGAAAGATGCTAGCTCCGGTGCACCTTACTCGATTTGAAGTGTTTTGTTGTCATGGCACGTTTAAAGTATTTCTACCGCCTGCATCCAAAACTTCGTCGAGTGCCCGAAAGTGAGGAGGTTAATTGTTGCACTTGTACTTGAAACTATCTCGACCTTCATGTTTCACAGTCTGCAACATTTCTTGTTGGTTTTAAGTTTTTTACAATGGCGTTGTTTGGAAAACCCTTTCTTGCGTTGTGCCGTCCGCATATCGATGCAGATTCTTGTGACATGTTCAAGTTGCTTTTTCGTGTTAGAGATATATTTTTTGAATAAACACTAAAAATTTTGCGATTGTTTGCATCATTCTACGTTCGTGTTGTGCTTTGTTTTTATAGTAGAGGCGCCAATCCGTGCAGATTCCGGCGTACGGTCCACCCACGCGTCAGGTTTTCCAAATCGTGAGCGTTTTGTTATGTCCTTTATGTTGGTTTCGCTTGAAACGCTGCGAGGTCATTAGAACTTCTATATCTTTCCTTACTGGGGGGTGCCGCAAAAGTTCCTTACAGTACTATTCTTTGATCAAGTGGAAGCAATAAACCATATTGCTAATTTAATTTTTCTTTGTCTGAAACACTGTTATGGTTCTGTCGACTTCAGCGTAGTCATCGTGTTGACTGACAATTTTCGGCAAACACTGGTTGTTTCAGAAAAATTTTACGATAAGGCAACTAATTTTTTTATGCCACACTCAATGCTATTTGGACATTAAGGAATCATTGCCGAGTGCGTTCATAACATTCTCATTTTTTACCTCAAAAGAAAACGTGAAAGTTCAGTGATATGGAGAAACTGCAGAGTGTTTTATTATTTTGTGGACAAACCAAGTTTAAACGCAATTTTGAAGAACGGGGAGGAACCTCAAACAACGAACTGAAAGATTTTGCAATTTGTTTATTAATGTTTGGTTACCTCCTGTTATCAACCGGAAAATTTGAAATGCTCTTCATTAGACAAATTTCAACTAACAATATTATTCAAAACGTCATCTCTCACGTGACGCTACTCTTGGAGTAAGTGTTCACTGGACCTACAACCAATTAGGCAGAACAACTTAAAGAACAGAGTCAGTTTACTGGACTGGTTGGCAGACGTCTGTTTCGTTAAAGTGCTTCAAGCTGATCGGCAGACCATACACATGCCGGTCAAGACCAAGGGCACCGTAACACAGATGGCCAAGGTAATGTGTAAACATTTGAGGGGACAAGATGTAATGAACGAAGTGGCGAAGACATGTGACCCGATTTTTAGTTACACTACACACTATAACTTTGTTGCACATTGATCTATGCCAGTGATTCTTAATCTTTTCTTTACCACGCCTCCCATAAGTACATGTCTTTTGTTTCAAGTCCCCTGGCTATAAATAATGTGTAAAAGCAAATGTATTTGTTGGTAAGTTTATTGATCAAACTTTCAATGTTGTACAGCGCTTAAGACCTCGCGCCTCCCTGGAAATTTGCTGAAGTCCCCCAGGTTAATAACCACCGATCTATACCTTTTTCAAGCTCAAAACCACTAACCCTGGCGTTCAATGCAGAAAAACACACATGATGGAGATGAAGGTCGTTTATTTCACATGGAAATTTGGCAGCCGTTCCTGGCTTTGTGCAAGTTCGCGCTGAATCCGCCATGTAACCGAAACTATGCCAAGGGATTTCTTGAAGCATCAACAAGGATTTTCATTGTAATTTTTGTGAAATAATCTGATTTCACTGTTTTCGATCATTAGAAAGTTTTTCACAACCATGTCGAGATTTTGTGCGTGTACTGCCTACGTTTTCAGTAACTAGTTGCTATATGTTTTAATGCGTTCACCGTCCAGAACCGTCGTTTTAACGCATTCACCACCCAGAGCCCACAACAGTCTCCCGTGGCGACGGGACTGTCCCCACCCAGTTGAAATTTACAAAATGCGCAAAACTTCAATTGGGCGATATAACTACGAGATAAAAGTACACTGCTACTGTTCACTAAGGGTTAGTATATTGGTGAATTCGACCCTGATAGTGAATAATAAAATGTAGGGTGTCGATGAAACGCTGAGAATCCACCATCGTTCAAGTGCTTGGTAAAAACTTGATAGATTTTAGGTGGTGTGCTGCTTTAGCGTGATTTTTCTTGCTACTGAGTAATCCTACTATAAAACTTCAAATTTGGCGACACTCGCGATACTATTGTAGATTTACGATTTTACGTACAGCAGTAGACATAATGCGTGGTTCCTTGTCATAACAGACCCATTCATAATAGATAACGTTCATGACGCGTCTGTTATGAACGGGTCTTCTACAGTCCCGTTGCAACAGGGAACTAGGCGGGCTTATCCCGCCTGAACAAAGCTCCAAGCCCCCCAAATTAAAGTATGATACACTATAAATCAGTCGATTTTTATCTAATTTTCAGAAGTTAAGCCCCCTACTGAAGATTGTCTGGCGACGTGTCTGGTCTGCAATGAACAGGTCAGTTACCAACGTGGTCTGTTATGAAAGGACGCCATGATGCGTAAATATCAGTCAAATTCATATCTTCCAACGTAAATCCAAGTCATTCAACGCAGCCTACATCCTTAACAAGGATACTATAAAACGCTTTCTTTAAACTTACGAATGGCTTGCCTAAATTACCTGTCTTGGTGTCTCGGTAGAAATTACACTGTAAAATATTTTATTCTTATTTTGCATAACAGTGTGGAATGTAAATATTCGGAACATGTTTCACCAAAAATTCGTGTATCGACTCCTGGCAACCATGTCCTTTCTGTCAAGCCACTGTCACAACTGGGCGTAAAATATCTAGGAATAAAATGTAGAAACAAGCCCGTAGGCAGGTTGGGGTAAAATACATTTTAGTACGAAAGATTTTTGTTTTTTTAAATGTTTTAACTACACAGTATACACAATTTTCTGGGCACAGCAAATTTGGGGGAAATGTCCTCCTTGGCCATGGGCCTATGTGGGAATCAAGCAGTGGTGGGATTCAAATTTTTTAAGAACAGGTTCTCTCACTCCAGAACTCACTAACGACAGGTTCTCTGAGTATCACAGTCTCCAGAGGCACCAATACAGCTAAAATCCTAACAGCTACAGTAGTGTCTGCATATATGGAAAAGTAAACAAAACCGGTTGGCAGGAGTTGCCGAACCTGTAGCTGTAGCCTTTGTAACGGCGCTCTCTTTCGAACGAGATTTTAGTCAAACCTGATTTTAGTCTTGTTTTTCATTATTAAAAGTTAGTAACAGGTCTATGAGAGGTTTGCCAAAATAAGTTTTAAACAAAAGGTGTTTATGGGGAAATACTGAGAATCCGTGACTTAAGCCAACAACTGGTTTTCGGGATTAAAGAAATTCCATGAACATGTTGTTGCGAGCCGGTCGAATCCCATCGCTGGAATCAAGCAATGCTGGCAAATGTGGATATGAAGATATTGCGAACATCGATGTCGATGCCTGTCAGAAAAGCCTAGCCATTTCTACGTCTGGAAAAAAATCAACTACAACACCGTATTTCTCAGACATGGAAAAAGCACCTTTGATTTCTTGGTTTGATGTGTCACGAACCTCGATTTAAAACGAATATCGAACATGTTAACAAAACCTAGACTATCACTTTCGAAAATATTGCCTGATGTAATCGTCGGACTTAATGAGACTCTCAGTGTTTCACTTGGAGTAGGCATATCTGATTGCAAGGGTGTCAGAAGTTTTTCAACGAGGGGTAAATTTGACCATGTGAAGGTGTCAGCGAACATTTCAGCAGTCCAACATTATTAAAGCTAGCTTACTCCCGGCACTTCGGTTAGGGTCTAAAGAAGAAACACTCCTTTGCCACGGTTTTCGTTCTCATATTCACTCAGCAAATCAAAACACAACAGGAAACGTCTGAAGCAGTGGCGTGCAGAGTTCTGGTGACGCCCGGGGCGACTTGTTTGATTGTATGCCCCCTACCAAATTCTAGTATTGAGCACTGGCGTATGGTGGTCATTGTTACTGGATATATGTCATTGGTGATGTCACAATATGACGTCACAATATATTGTTTTACAATTTGTCACTGTAATGAACGTAAATTATCAGCGCTTCAAGGTAGGAGACCGGAGCAAAATAGAACACTCTGCTAAAACAGAGCCGTTATAATAATTGCAAAAATATCCAGCAACGCGTTAAAACAAGAGAGTAGAACACACTCAGTGGCACATCAGCGCAGTTCACAACTGCAAAATCAGTGGCGCAGCTAGAATGATGCCGAAGAAGCCATGCGCCTCCCGAAACAAACTTTCTAAGATTTTTACTGGTGAGTTTTGTCAGTTTTTTAACTGTTGCAAAGACGCCAGTCACTTACCACTTTACACTGCACTTGTTATCGGATTGACGCGTGAGCGATTCGTCGCCCTTGGCTAACCTTCGTGAACGCACTTGCGAAGTCGATATTGGGGCGTTTTTGCACTGCATGGACACCTTTTCATTTTCACCTATTCCCCAGCTTTCGCAATGGCCTATGGTATTGCGAAAGCTGGTGAATAGGTGAAAATGAAAAGGTGAAGCCTGATTCCACTACACAAAGGTGCTTTTTGTAGGTGCTGCTGGAATCGCTGAGATGTGATTTTATTTAGTGTAGTCCGAAAAATAACAGCAAGCAGAGAAAATCGTGGAGAACTGGTGGGCGATGAGGTTATGAAAACCGCGTCGCATCATAATTACACTTTTCAAGCGACTTTAATGATAGAATTTGAACAGCTTCTACAGGGCAGGAAATGGGAGTTAGTTTTTGCATTGCAAAGCCACCTTGTTGATTTCAGTCACGATCGTCAACCAGTCGGTTCTCTGCAGTGCAATAAAAACGAGTGGGGTCGTCCATAAATGACGTCACACCTTAAGGAGGGAAGGGGTCACCAGATTTGTGACAAGGGGGAGTCAGTAGTTTTGTGATGTAACACGAGTCGTATTGATATTCATGCTACACGCAGTCATACCAGAAGGGAAAGGTGTGGAGGCCGATATGTTTCTATTCCATTTACGATAGTTTTCTGTTGCAGCAAATGAGGAAATTTTTGTCAATGTTGCTAATGGGTTAATTGTTTGTGTTGTATATTTCCGATAGTCAGTCAATCTTTGTTGGATATACAGCTAATGGTTAACTATATTGTTGTAATGTCAATGTGGCCAAAGCTCATTCGATAAAATTTATTGACTCCCAACTCCATCTACTGGACTAAACAGTTTTAGATTTCGACGCCTGATTCTGTGCAGGATTTTTTAGCTGTTTGGCAAGCATTCCACAGTTTTATTCTCAATTTCTGGCAAATCAATATAGGCGAGCTCTGGAATACCTGAAGTTAAAAGCGGGCTTCATCTTTCCTTCCATCTCTACCTGGAGGTGCATTATTAATTAAGCTTTCCACTCATCCTGAAAACTTCAGAATCATTTCCTATAATTTACATTTTTATTTTTGAGGTAAAAATTGTTGCAACATATGCAATTGCCACCACCATCTTCAGTACGAGGGGGCTTTTGACCTGAACTCATTACAGTAAATAGTTTGAAACTCGTGACTCATAAAAGCATAACCATGCTTCAAAATAATTCGCATTCAAAATAGACCAGTTCATAACAGACCACTCATAACAGACCATTCAAAACAGACCACGTTCATAACAGACCCATTCATAACAGACAAAGGCTCAGCCAGGGGGATGGCTGAAGGGGCTCAAGCCCCCCCCCCCTTAGCAATCAGAATATTGATGTTTATTTTCTTAGTTTTTCACCAACATTGCACGTCGAGATCGGGTGCATTGCCGATCGTTGTTCGGCAGTACCACTAGGCGTAGCAACACATTTTTATCAAACCAAGCGGTTATGATTTTTCGAGATTTGAGAAATATTGAAGCAGCTTCTTCATTCCTGCGTGGTTTGTGCTACCACATATAACAAGAGCTAGGTGTTACCCTGCTCTGCCAGCGTGGAAACAAGCTTGGCATTTGAACTACCAATAGTGTCGATTGATGTGTAGTTTATACGTCACAAAGCTGGGACCTTCCTAATGTGCGTACGTGGATGATATGCATCAGTGTTACCACTTCTGATGTCTGATGTTTTGGCAGCAATTCTGATGTTGACTGAGCTGGTGTTTTTTCCCCAATTTTATATCCTTTCAGGCTGAAGGTAGTTAGTTTCATAAAGTTTCTTTCATCAATTTCTCACTCTCATGTCATGTGTGTTTGGTAATCGTTCCAAACAGAAGAAGTTCTCTTCCTACCATTGGTAACAACATAACATGTTACGCATATAACCGATTTTTCCATTTAATGACGATACTTCGCTCGGTTTCGGATTCAACGCGGGTTATCGCACTTTGCTAGGTATTGGTACAGAAACTCGTCAATAGGGGTGCTTTACGTTTGTGTAGGGGGGTTTGACATTCTAAAATTTGACAAAAACTCTACTGATGTAAAGTGTTTCATATTTCAATTTGGGGGGTCTTGGAGCTTTGTTTGGGGGACTAAGCCCACCCAAGACCCCCGTGGTGATGGCGCTGTATTGTTAATGGAAGCGTTTAGCTTATATTAAACTGTATTGTAAAAATCTGATGTTGAAGAAGGCAACAATCTGATGTTAATGAGACTGACCTCAGTGGCAAGACTATCTGATTTGCAGTGCGAGGTGTGAGTGACCGCTAGCTGCAGGCTGAATTAATTAGCTATTCTGCTAATTAGTTGCACGCC
>Ga0210059_1011403_pt1 | contig 13594 bp, 6 predicted proteins | sample Ectturendosymbi2_FD_188042 | JGI IMG/M metagenome (GOLD analysis project Ga0210059, IMG submission 188042) | Ecteinascidia turbinata endosymbiont from Florida, USA - Sample 2 (SPAdes) (version 2) | ecosystem: Host-associated > Tunicates > Ascidians > Unclassified | place: Key West, Florida...
GGATGTCAGCGATTGCAATCGAACCGATGGACAACCTTTCAACAAGCAAGTGGGCACACAATAACATTACTCAGCAGACAATCTGCAGCAAGTATGTCACTGACCTGTTATAAAATTTGACTCAACATTCAGGTTCTGCAGCGTTTGATTTTTCTTTAACATTGACGCCAACTTTCGGGCAGCTTTGTCTGTTAAGCCGGTATTAGCTAAACTCAAGGAGATTACGTTTGTGTTTTCTTCCATCGAGTTGGCTAGTTCCTCAAATACGTCCATAGGAACATTTTGAATGTTGTTCAAGTTGACCTAAAAAGAAACAAAAAGTGGAAAAGCAGTTAGAACAAAAGCTTCTGCTTTAACTTTTTTGAGACACATTTATGTTCTCTTAAAGCTAACATACTCTGGTATTGAAGGTACAAAGTAGCACAGAGACATGAAAGTCGTCTGTACAATACTCTAAATGTTAATAATGACAACACTGGTCTGCCGCTAATACTGTTGAGAGGTGAAAAGAACCGCGAAGACTAAACATGAACATGCTAGCTGGCACTTCAAACAAGGCTGCGGCAACCGCAGGTTGGATTGCGTAGACATATGCTACTGTCTTGCTCTTTAACGCAATTCTCTGAGGAGAATAACGTGCTTCACATGAAGAAACTGCTGCCTGGTTCTATGAAAATATCAAACAGCTGATCTCTTAACCTGTATCAACGCAGTAGCACGAATTCCGTATGACTGCGTGCCACTATGTCACCCGTTTTAAAAGATGCGATAAGCAGCAGCTTTCTTTTCCAATATATGATAGGCTATATTTTTCCTTTCGGCAATCCATGCGAAAATTTTTCAGGCTGGCCAATTTACTGACAACCACTGGCCAATCTACCGTCTTTCTGAAACCCCAGTTTCATTTTAAATTGTTCGCGACTTGCTGTAGGCCTGCACGTATAGCGACAATGCCCAGATCCTGAATGTATTGCCAGATAAAGAGCAGGTGCTTCTGTGCAAAGCAGAATTTTTGCAAGCACTTTCTAAACCTCGTTTTATGTCCATCGAAGTGAGAAACGATTAATGTGAACATTAGTTCATGGCCCGTACAGCCTATGGAGATTTTCATAACGTAGCTGCAAAACGACGTAAACGATTTGGAAAAAAGTGTTTACTTTTAAAAGCTTTGTTATACGATTGAAGCGAATCAACGGCTGCATTTCTCAGTGGGGTTTGCTTAGCAGGTGCTGTGACAATAACATATTCCGACGGCCAAGGTACGTTGAACAAAATGCAATGCGTATTATTTCAAGGGAAGAAACTTTTCGAAAATCTAAGGTATTCGGTTGTTTTGCCATCACGCATCTGAAGCAGCGGCAGTTCTAGCGACCCCAGCTAGGATCCTTCTCACACCCAGTGGTGTGTTTAAGGGGAGGCGAGCGAGGCAACTGTAATGTGTAAGTACCTTCCTTTCAAAGCGACCCCATCACCATCTCAAATGAGCAAATGAAGAAAAACTTCAAACCAACTTCTATACCTAAAAAAATTGTGGGTTAAAATTTCTTCCAAAAAGTTCTGAAAAGACCCTATCAAATAACAACGAATAGGCCAGACTTGATAGGTGATGTTTAAGCTCTTTTGCCAGCTCTTAGCCAGTATAACTTCAACCGTTTTTTCCTAGCACAGATTTAATCAATTGTGTAGGCTACTTGCTGCAGTAGAAATGTTTTCAATAAGGTAAATGATGAATTATTTCCTACTTCTCCACATTTTTCAAACAACTAATGTCGATGCAAGATGAGGGCAACCTTGACTCATCCAGCCTCAAAACTTTTCAAAGACAAGTCTCAGGTTGGATGCTTTTGTATACTATGTTCTTGCAGTTAAAAGGACGAAATTTAAAACAAACTTAGTGTTTTAAATCTTCTTGGTTGTTTTTTATGATTTCATAGATTCTCATAAAGACATGGATGTGAACAAATTCAGGATACCAACTACCAAGCATTTTTCAAAGGGGGAAACTTTCAAAGGGGTAAACCTTGTAGTTTATTGATGGTGAATGCAGAGAAATGGGGCGCGAAAATAAAGAAGTGGGAGCGATGGCAACTTGCTATTGCCTAACTTTTATGTGTTGCCAGCCTTGTCTTCCCAACTTTCATTGTTTTCAAAGTTGTGTATCATGTACACCCTTTTGCATTTTCTCCTACTATTTCAGTTATGCCGTAGTCTCAGAAAGATATCCTTGGGTGGCTTTTTAGTCTTTCTTTGGACCCCCCAACCCTAAACCCACCACTGGCCACACCAAATGTGTTCACACATCGAGAGAGCATATTTACTGGACAAGGTGAGCATGTATCATCGAATAATTTAGTTGCTCGCCACAGAAAGTAATTTTCGCAACATTTGATCAAAGGTTCATTGAAACCGCTATTGGTTTCTTTGCCGGATTGCTCACAAAATATATAAATGTATGTATATATATCTTTATGAAAAGCACGAGGGTTTTAATATATTCATAAAAAAATCGTAGAGTTACACCACCTCACAGCGTGTAGTTTTTGCGCCAGTGGAGCGGTCGGAAATTGTCTTATTGCTTAAAATGCCATCACCTAACTAGGTTCCCCCAATGTATTGAAGCTAGTATCAGTTTTGCCGTATACATAAGTCGCAGCTCTGCGTTTTAAGCATCGACCAACGCTATAGCAATTACTTTTATATGTTTTAAAGTTCAGCAGAGTTACACACTTTGCTCCTTGCGTCAATACGTATTTATCATGCGTGACATATCGCTATTCTCTAGGGTCACATGCGTCAATTTAACCCAACTGTTGCTTTCAATCAAAGAGACTCTTCTAAGTTCGGTGACTTACTTCAGTCAAGTCCGGGTCATTATCCCAGATCCGCACCATAGTCTCTTCAACGCTGTTTGGGTTTATTGACAGCTCTCCGACAACGTCGTATGACTCTGTACTTGTGCTCCCAGCAGTGGTAGATGACGTCATTGTCATAACGTCTTCTCCGGTTGTTGACGACTTCAGTTGGCGGTGCACATTGTCATTAGCTTCAGCAACTGCTTCGTCAACTGGAGGCGTGTCGGATTCAGAGTCTGCATAGTTCGGGGCGTGAGCTGATTCCCCATCTGTTGCTGTCTCGCGAGCTTCCGCCGCTTCTGAATTCTTGTTTTTTGCACCAGATGTGACGTGTTTCAGGCAGACTCCATGTAAAACGTCGTTCAAATTTGGTTCGCGAGTTTGCACCTGAAAGCAGTCGTCCGTTATAATAGACAACATTCGGTGAAAGTCAGGGGCGTATGCTAGGGTGTGCTAGGTGTGCGGCGCACACCCTGTGAAACTGAACATGACGTGACATTTTCCAGATCGTGCTATCAAGGTAAAGTCACAAAAAAAGCTATAAAGATAATTATGTACTTTCCAGCCCGAAGGTGTGCACCATTACCGCATGTACTCGACCCATGGACCGAGTTTGCTAAAAAACTTTTGGGGGGACAAACCTTATTGTTTGCGTTTCGACGTGTCGATGATGTCACCATGTTCACCCAACCGTAGTACGACCTTTTTGTAAAATTGGCCAAATTGGGGGCACATTATGGAATTGATACTGGCTACGCCCATCGTGGTGGTATAGCAACTGGTAGTGTATATAAGTATACAACGGTGCTATATCTAGATATCTAGCACTTAGCACTGCACTTAATATGAAAACACATTAATTCTGAGGGCTTAAATAGACACAATTATGCTCAAAAATTGTGATAATACATTCAAACTTGATCAGTTTCGATAAATAAAATATACTGCTACTAATAATCACGACATAGATCAAATCAAAAACAAAGCAAGATCTTTCGGTAAATACTAGCAGTGCAATCAGACGCGTTGCCAGAAATTTTATTAGGGCTGGGGAAAACAACAACCGAGTTTCAACATTTAAGTATTTTTTATGCTCCTTGTTTTTAAAGCATCATCCATGAAAGGTGCATGTTTCTGGCGTTTTCTCATGAACATTTGTGTTTGGATTTAAGTCGACAAATAAAAGTTTGCTTTCATTGAATTGACAAGTTTTAAGAGTTTTGATAGTAAAGTTTCAAGCTTCTAGTTTGGATCTTTACTTTGGATCAATGCTCATAAATCTTTCTGGCAAAAGCGCTAGTAAACCTCTCAATGCCCAATATTGCACTTAAGCAAGAAGTCATCGCGGCCGCCATTACGATTGCGCTTATAGGGTATTTACGCGCTGCTGATGTACACCAACACAACACGTTCAACCGAAGCTGAACAGCGACTTTGCTCTGAGGCACTGACATTTGAAGTAGGCCTTCTAAAACTTTCGCGCATATAAGAAGTGGATCCCGTTGTCATCTAAATTTTGAGCAATTAATTCACGTCTGTAGTTGATAACCGTATACGCTAGAGTCTTTCACCACGCTTGCAAAATGTTTGGATTTTCGATAATCCGTAAGATATTAGGCTATGTTCAACCTATTCCGTAAAACCTTTGTAGCTACATTACACTTACTTCATTCAAATTGTTTGATGAGATTTTGCTAAATTTACCTGACTTCATTGAAATATAAGATGGAATTCAACTGTAAACACAATAGTAAACCCAGTATTACAAAACCTATTGATCGCGCTCAGCTACAGGTAATGATAGCTTAGCACTGCACGTAATTAAATTTGTACAAATCACGGGCTTCTAGAAAATACCTTATCTGCGGAATTTGAAGCCCTAATGGAAAAAATTCAAATTTAGTTTCATTTTAGTCACATGCGCTTTGCCAACAAGACAGATTCCAAGCTCAGGAATGGATATTAGAGAAGGATAACGAGGCAGTCGCCTCAGGCCATCTTTTTCAGAGATACCGTGCCCCCTTGACAGCTTTGCACCATTGTTTAGTTAAAAAGGTGATGTACCACTCTAGAGCCAGATTTAAAGAAGCTCCGAAGCAAGTCATATATTTTTCAAAATAAAGCAAAAATTATGGGGAAATGTGCCATAGGAGGCAGCTTCCAATTGTGTAGCCGCAAAACTTTACAAAATTTTATTCCTTTCGTATGTGTCTTATGCTCTTGATTTAGTCCATAAATTGACATGTGAAACAAATTTAGCTCTTTTATCCACGTAATCCCACATCTGCCTTTCGCAATGGCAATGTTTTGGAGCCCCTTTCTGAGAGCTTTCCCCGAATTTTTAATATCTACCCATGTGCAAGATATCTTAGTATCTGTAAGTAATGGCAGTGTCAATTCCCTCAGCCCTTGCAAAATGAGAAGCATCTTGCTACTTACGTTAGATTTTGCCGTTGACTCTGTTCGTTGCAGTTAAATGATTTCAAATTGTTTACTGTAGGATAGGGTGGCAATTAACATGAAATGAAAGTTGAAACACTGAGCTTATGAACAGCAGGTCGGAACCTAATATCTTGACAAGACTGATTTTTACTCGCCGGCAAGGTAAATAGAAATTATTGATGAAAACGTTAAGGCTCCACATAATTGTCATTGAACCGCCACAATACACGTCATCACAAATAAACATCTAGAATGAATGCTATTGTTACTAAACAGTTACTATGGCGCAATGAAGAAGACTTTGAAACTGAATCGCTTCTTAGCCAAAGTTTGAGCTTCAAGACATACAAAATTTATATCACTGCCATATTCACGCATCTAGTTTTAGAACTGAGCAATAACAAAAATCTACGATATTGATTTAACGCTACGCTGACACTGGAAACAAGAATAGGTTATATTTGTAACATCCACGGTTATCGGAGAGGAATTTGCGATGGTCTTGCAATGAAGCTTACATAACCATTAGGTGGGATACAGCACGCTGGTACGCCAGAAACAGCTGCGAAAAGCGTTATCCAATTGTTTTTATTGCGGTCATTGATTTTATGATTACAAAAGGTCAGATACACGTTTGTGTTCGACTAAAAGCTGAAGTAGGATTGGTTCCTTGAGGCAGTTTCGTTGATTTGCACTGAAGTATTTCTTTGGCTTATACTTCAAATATTTTATTAACCTGAAAACTTTGCAATTGGCGGTGGCATTGTCCCGTTGTCACCCATAGCTACACGCCTGGTGGCAACCGTATTCTGATTGTAGGCTGCAGAACAGCGCAGGAATTCTTGATTGAGCGAAGTTCATGTGCACACCTATTCTGTAATTCAAATTAACTAACACAATTTTCAACAATCATGAGAATTCAGTTTACATCGGAAATCTGTAGCTTATATTGTGTCTACAGTAAATCCAGTGATAGTGCTCATTTTTCTCATTTATTCCCTGGTTTTATGCTGGGGAAACGTTTCCAACAGTAATGTAACCATGAAATTTGCACAACTACATTACTTTTCATCACAAAATGTTGGGGGGGGACAAAAGATATTATGTCTCCCCCTGTCCAAAAGTTGGGGGGACATGTCCCCCCCGTCCCCCGCATAAACTCGGTCCCTGACTCGACTGCTCTCGTATTCGAAGAGACACTTGTGCAAACTGCTTTTGCAGTTGTGACATGCGCTGTTCCTGGGCTGAGTGTATTTTACTCCCTTGTTGTTTCTATCTTGCACTTCTGGGCTCGAGTGCTCGTATTCAGAGGCATTCGTTCATACTGTTTTTGCAGTTGTGACCTGCGCTGTTGTACGGCTGAGTGTGTTTTACTCGTTGGTTTCAACGTGCAGTCTGATATATTTGCAATTATGATTGCTTAATGCTTAGTGAATGAATAAGGAGACAATGAATAAGGAGAGTGCGTGTATAATGATACGCATTGTGTCAAAAAACTTCGCCAAAACGTTGGATCTGAAACGTGAATTTGACGTCACAGTGTGACAACACGTCTGGTAAGAAACAACACGTCTTGTAAGAAAATGTTTTAATGTGTTCGTTAACAGAATGTGGCTAATCTGACTGTAGTGGACGGAAACAGTGAAGAATATTGAAATAGATCATGCACAATTAATATAACGAAAGATCTTCGAGAACAAATCCAAACTGAAATGCATTTTAAGCGTGGTGTAAGTAGATGCGTGCTAGGCCGTCCGGGCCGATGATGTCATTTTTTATGAAACCAGTAGAGGCTTCTTAAAAATTAACAGTAAAGTGATTTCAGTGGTTAGTTTACAAGGGCAGCTTTCTCCCAAAGCGTGGCAAGCACCAACAGTTTAGAACTGGCGGTATACATTCAGTGCAAGCTGTGTGCACGAAATCTAACCTATCTTATAGTTGCTATGCTGAAATGAAACAAGGCGAATTGGCCGCATGATGTATTCGAGTAGAAGTAAACGTGACAAATTTAAACTTAATCTCTGACTTGCTGAAAAAGTCAGATGACAATGAAATAAACTATCATCGTGTTGAATTCACGGAATCAAAAAACGAATGTGATAAGTGCAATTTAACCAAGACAGGTAGGGAATCTTGTTAAGGAAAACGCTTTTTTGTCCCAATCATTCCCAGAGAAATAGGTTCACATGCACATCCACCAACCAAAACGCAGCGCACAGTGTGACAAAAAACGAGCAGCAATATTTTAAACTCTCGTTGTCTGTGTTAGTACTTGGTGAATGGGAATCACGTCGTACAGACAAGAAGCTATGTTGGGAATTGGAAATGCAATGGGCTAGTTTTTGAGCTACTGCCACCGCAAGTTTGCATGTTCCTGCACATGGCTAGTAGGATTTCGGTGTGCATTACAAAATGCTTTAGATTTAAAGACAAGTTTGGAAAACAGACAGAACTTTCCATTCGCAACAACTGGCTTTGTTAAAGCTAACCTTACTTAAGCTCTTTAATCTTCTGTAATTCAAAAAAGTTTTGGCCAAAACACGTCGTCCCATTTGACATTACTTTTGAGCTAATGAAACAAGAAGTAAAAATGATGAAAGATGATGTGGCCGTCATCCCAGGGGCCAGATACCACAAAAAAATTTACTCAACTGGTTAGAACAGTGGTTCTCAAGCTTTTTCTGATCGCGTACCATTTGTGTGTCACGTACTGTCATCACGTACCACCTTGTTCCAGGATAAGTCAATGTGCTTAATATCATTCGACCAAAAGTCTGGAAAACCAGAATTGACAAAAATGCAACGTGAACAAAATGGCTGTGAGAAATTTTAATGGCCATTTTTAGAAAACAGCAAAGGAAGTAGGCAACACAAAAAAATTCAGGAATTTATTATTAATCGCACCACAATTGTAGTCTGATATATTCATGTTGCAAGCCGACTGACCCTTTTAAAATTTGATTTTGGTGACGGCAATTGGCGGCAGGCCGAAGCCTGAAATTTGCTTCTTATCGGGGCGGTTGAGGTGCTCACGCTAAAAAGCGATCAAATTTAATTTCCCAATAATTGAACAAACGTTGACAAAATGAGTCCACAGTGGGTTTGTGTGCAGTGAAGGGGTCGGCTGCGACAAATGTTTTAGAACCAATGGTCTATTCCCTGCTTACTGCTATTCAATATGTATGCTAATACAGCACGAATGCCTTCAAACTGCATTGTAATTTTCTGTGTTACTGTTGTATTTTATAAAATTGTTCCTAATGATGGCTTACGACTAAGTTGAAACGTTGAATAAAACAATGGTTTCGATATCTGTGGCTATATTGTCCACAGTAAAGGTCAAAATCTACTTTCATATTCTAGCCCAGTGGTTCTCAAACTGTGGTACGCGTACCACTAGTGGTACGCGAAGACCTTCAAGGTGGTAAGCGAACAGGCCTACTTTCTGTTTTTCTTCACGAAAAATATATTCACATCTGTAGTTTTTACTTGCCGGGTTCTGTTAAGATGAATAATGGAGAAAATGGGCGGATAAAAACTAGCGGATTTTCTTGATTGGATTTTGGTTACGGACCCCTAAAACACATTCATGGGTCCCTAAGGGGTTCACGGACGCCAGACAAACCATCCACCCATGTTAAAATTTGTTTGGTGTTTCTTTAAGAGACTCGAGAAGGAAAAGTTACTTTTGACCGGCGATGCTTCCCAATATTTCTGGTTGCTTAAAGTTAAATCTGTGCGTGGGATTGGCCGACAAATGTTTGCATACTTCAGAGCGTTGATCAAATTTGTGTTCGTTGATTCGAATTAAGCCTACTAAATTTCGGCGAAATTTAACTTTAAGGACTTCTGCTCAAGCCTGAATCATCGCAAAGTTATGAAAACAGAGCATGGCAGGTTTCAATTATATAATCAAAGGGTGATTTTCATTCAAACTGCAGATGGCGAACATGTTTTCAAACAGGTATAGAACGGCTTTTGCTGGCAACGTCAGAGCAACTTTTGTGAAGAAGCTTCTCACGATTTACAGTTTGGTACCACGGAAGGTTGCAAGGCACAAAAGCACAAAATAATTTAATGTTGAAAACAGAGGAGTAATACTGTAGAGGTTAAGTAGTTCTACTCAAAGAGAAAAAGTTAAAATTTTTTGTTCATAAAGATAGGAAAAAGCATATCTTTGGCTTTTAGATAAAGCAAACAACTTATATTTGAAATTGAAAATCTCAAATTGAATAAAATATCTACTGTGGGTAAATGTACTGTCATATTTCATAGTGGCAGAGCCTAAGTTTTTTCGAAACTGCTTAATCAAACTGACTTTTACAATTCTGAAATCTGGTGAGTGTTTTTCATAAAATCTCTAAAGGTTTGTTTGGTGGCACTTCTGTTTTTTCACGTATATTTTCAACACGGCATTGCACTTAGACTAACACCCTTTCAAATAGTATGAGCAAATAAAATATTTTGGTAAATTGATAGCGGACTTTGGCAACAATGGCGTACAGTAGGAATTTACGATTTCGTTCTAGTGTAATTCTAATAAAAGCCAATCGTGATACACTCAGTTCTGATAAGCTTTATCCTAGTTTAGAGGTAAGATTGCAGTTTAAAACTACTTTAAAGGATTACTGTACGGTTCAACTACAGGATCATTAGTGATTGAATGTTTTTACGATTACCAGGGGTGGCCAATCTATGGCGCATGCGCCAAATTTGTCTTTTTGGGCGATTTGAAGTGGCGTATTCTCTCCCTGTGATCGTAACAGAGTAAGATAGCAAACCTCTGCAATAGTTTTATCGTTTTTTTTCTTTCCTGCAAATCATTGAGTTACCTGTTATCATACTTTTTACATTCCCATTGTATAATTTTATCTCCGCATTCAATCTCTTATGACCCGATTGTTGAGCGCCTTGCACGTATGCGTCATCGACGAGCTGCGCTTGCAATGGTCATAAATAACTCATCGTAGCTTCATCAGGGTTGGGTGAAAGCTGCCAGTGGATGTGGTGAGTTTTCATCGGCCATGCGCATTACGAAACTGCTTTGTGCGCTTGGTTACCTGCTTAATGCGCGTTTAATATTTGTACGGCCGCGTGGTACAAGACGTTTAACTCCAAACATTGAAAGTCTGGTAAAATCAAAACAAACTCAGCAGTATCGTTTAAAACTAAGTAAATATGAAGTTTAGTTGCTACTTTATCAGGTATTTCATTTGCATTTAACAATAAAACCTGCTAAATCACTAGCGATGTGAAACAACATCGTTGCAAGAAATAGCCGATGGTATGGCGCATCGGCATTCGCGTTTGAAAAAATTGGCGTATAATGGGCAAAAGGTTACCCACCCCTGATCTACATAGGATTAAATGTCTACAGGACGCTTAATTACACCTATTTTCGAGCGATCAAGATTGCGTGGAAAGTAGATTTCTATGTTAACTCTACTGCGGGCAGATCTTCAGAGCAACAGCGTTTCTCATTTAGCTGAAAACCGTTCTTACGTAATTTTAATTTCTCAGTAATATTTACGATTAAACACCAAACGCCACTCTAATTCAATGTATTGTAATACTGCACAAGTCAGCGAGGTTATACTAGTGATTGATGTATAGCTCTAAATGGACAGTGTAACTGAAGGTAGTGCTATTTCAATCCTATTGTAATCTTTCGAAGTTCATGTGTTTGATTCGCACTATTTCTCTTCTCAAGCAGTGAAGATAAAAACAGCTCGGTCAATTTGAAGTTTTAGGCTGGTGTAAATAATTTGAGAGCCACGGCCGGTCAGCCGTTTTTTCTTCGAAGACAGGGTGATCCAGTTTTTGCAAATCCATGATAATGATACTACGTTATTAAACTTTCCATTGGTATCAGGGGCGCAACCATCTCTTCATTTCAGGGGGGGGCAATTTTCATGAAATTTTATTCGATGACGTCATCGTACTTATCCAACCGTGGTACAACTTTTTCGCAAGCGGTAACATATAATAACAATGCATTTTTTCTGCACAACGCTGGTTAATAAAAACAGAACGTTTTACAACAGCGTTGGAGGCTGAATGACCAGTGTCAAGCGAAATTTCTGACTTCACGCCAAACGCGCATGCACAGAACAACATTCTACATATAAAAAACGCTGAGAAAACTGATGATTAGGGCTTAGGGTGTGGTGTTTAGGTAAGTGTGTCGGGTTAGGGTTTATGTTACAGTTAGAAAAAGAAAAATAATTGAAGTCTAAAATTAAGTTCCATATTTTTCATTGGTTTTACTTATTCCCGTCGTGTAGGTTGTTGTGGGTATCTGACATCTAACCAAAAGTTTTACTTTACACAACACACATCAAAACGTAATCGCCAAACTTTATTCCTTTTCTCTGAGAAGCAAAATAACTGACAAAAAATAAGAGGTCAGAAATTTCCTAAAGGTCAGAAATTTCGCTTGACACCGGGCTACAGAAACTTACTTAACAGAACATTTTGTAACGGCGTTGGAGGTCGAGCCTCAGGTTTACAGACGCATTCTTAACATTATTTGTTCACTTGGTACAACACTACTGCAGAGTGGGACGCTAATCCCTATACTGGTCAAGGCCAGGTAAAGTACGAATGCATTGTGACGTGCACATCCTCAAACGAAAAAACACCGCAATTTTCGAGCACTCAATCACAAAGTAAAATGCGGTTGTATTGTTCAAAGAATAAGGACGAATATAAACAATCTGACCGCGTCAAAGCAGGCAACCATGCGTTATTAGACCTTCTGCATCTTTCGAGAAACAAGTACATATTTTTTCTTAATAATGCCTCAAATGCAGGAATGTTACATTGAACCTGATGAGTAGGGCAAGTTTTTGTTGCAATAAAATCGTGAGAAATTTGCATTTATTTTTAAAAGTTGCACTGATGCACAAGCATTTTAAATGCCAGTTATTTACCCAAGCGATTTATTTACAAATAATGCCAAATATTTCCAGACATTATCTGGCCAGAAATAGCGTTTTTTTGCCAACAGTTTGCGTAGCATGCTAAAACATCGCTCCACACTGCATGAAGTTGCTTGGCAATTTAACAATTTGACCTGCAGTTCTGGACTGATATTTTGCCGGGTCATTTCTACAATTGTTTTTAGGTCACTTCAGTTCGAATCGGTTATCAAAGGGAACAGAACTGTATTGAAACAGTTTTAAAGCATGTTTTTTTGAATCGCGCTTTTACATTTTGCGCAATACTTAATAAAAGTTGCAGTAAAATGTTGCATTTGGAAAAGAAAAAAGTTGCAATATAAAATTCCTGGAACCAGCTTAAAACATCATGCTACATAAATTCTGAGTATTTAGGAAGCTATTGGAAGCTGTAAAAAAAGTTGCGTAAACTTGCCCTACTGATGAGTCATGACTACAAACTAACATTCGCTCTCCAGGTAGGTTGTATAGAGCTCTGCACTTAAAATTATAGGCCACACGCAATCTTTGCATGCATGACTTTCTGAAATTCCACCATATTTGTGATGCAATACATGGGCGTAAAAAAGGAACGGAAAAGTACATTTTTAACTGCATTTGAACATCAACATCGGGAAAGAGGCTCGCAGCTTGTTTGTTGCACAAAATTTTTATCGCAGTTGTCGCTGAATGTCTTTGTCATCTGAGAGCTCAGTAATCAGTACAGCTCCCAGATATTTGTAATGGTTAACAGATTTTAGATTTTTACCACTCATTTGCCAGTAATGGGGTGACTGTGCTTTTTGCTCTCTTAGCCTTAACCATCACGCAAACAGTTTTGCTGCAGTTGAAAATATTTCCATGCGATTCTGCATACGCTCTCTTCGAAACATTTCCGAAAATGAGAACTTTTCAGTTTTAATCAAGATGCAGACCGAACGATCAGGACATAGAGTAAAAATTAGTATCCTCATGCAAACACCTGGTTCCGTACTCAACTAGTATAGTCATGGCTTTAGTATGACAGATGTATAGGCTACTACAGTAGTAAACCTGCCTAATTTTCGTCTTGTTTAGCACATCCGTTCTAGCTCTATTCTTCTGGCATGTGTTTGAATTTCTATCACAAATGAAGATCCCAAACTTGAGGGACAGCCTGTGTCAAGGGTGAGCGGATCTTTGAATGCTACCATTTCGGACAAAACGGGTAAGGTGTCTTGTGTCTTTGGCGTATAACGGATCAGGTGTGTTTGGGGCAAAACGGCTTTTTCTGGCATCCATGAATTGTGTGAAAGTTTTTACAAGCACGTTTAAGGCCATGAGCTTTCAGGGCTTGCACTGGTTGAAAAAGTTAGGGTCTTG
>Ga0210059_1011404_pt1 | contig 13593 bp, 7 predicted proteins | sample Ectturendosymbi2_FD_188042 | JGI IMG/M metagenome (GOLD analysis project Ga0210059, IMG submission 188042) | Ecteinascidia turbinata endosymbiont from Florida, USA - Sample 2 (SPAdes) (version 2) | ecosystem: Host-associated > Tunicates > Ascidians > Unclassified | place: Key West, Florida...
GGGAACGTCAGGATGGTCGTTGGGGTGAGTCGCGAGTGTGGAGGTTTGTAGACGTTGACGATCTTGTATCCTGCAACGTCTACCCACAACCACTCAGTCTCTGATTGTTCTGGAGACTGATCGACCAGTGGCCATTCCAACCGCTCGTGAACAAACGTGGCAAGGCCGTGATTCCTGCTCAGGATTGACCCAGCTAGCGCAAAGCTGGGAATCACTAGCTTGCCTGCAATTGTACAGTGGGTCTCCTGCAGGACGATGATGAAAGCCTTGCTCTTATAGGCTAGCTGCTCAATGACAGAGATCTTGTCTACAGTAAGCCCCTCAGTGTTCAGCTGGAGTATGTTGGGTCGTGGGTCTTCGGCAGCATTTCTGCTGTCGCGCCCTGAGAAGGACGTTTGATGACCCACCCCATGCCGAACACATCCAGTACGGGTTACAGCGGTTGCTCTCAAGTTAACAGATTTAGTAAGCATTTCGAGAAATGCCGCAACAGGGAGGGCCACGTGACATAACAGTGTGTGGATATAACAGTGTGTGATGAAGCAGAGCCGGATTAAAGGGTAGGGGTCCAGGACAATTTTCACTGGAGGGCCCCTATGACGTATTTAATGACGTTATCGTTTGTAAAATTTATGTTTTCGCTAAATCGCAACGTTCTCGTTTGCTTTTTCCATTAGTCGATTGTGTGCCTGCCGTGTTAACTCGATTGCTAGCCGCACGAAATGATGTTAAAAGTTAATGTGAGCTGTCCTTGATTTAAATAGCACTTGAAAATAGGTTACCTTAGTCTCTGGGATGCATTCTACATTATAATAATCATGATGGCGTCATTCATGCGTGTGTCTTGAAAGCTTGTTTCATCAAAGTAAATGTTTCAGCGCCATCAAGCATATACTCTCTACTACCGCCATGTATATATCCTTGTGCTCTTTCATGTATTTGCGTGTATCTTGTTACTGCGATGAATGTTTAAAATCTAACACCTTGTGTGTGGGAGTGAAGGCGTTACACAATACATTCGCGACTTTCGCGTACTCGTGCATTTCCCGTATTTATGATGCTTACACCACTACAACTGCCTTCTGTTCATCATAATCCCTCCTGTGACGGATGTGCACCTGATACTGAAGGAAATCGAATGCGAAAGAAGAGTTGGTCGACAAAACGTAGCCAAGGAAAGACTGAGCGTCATCTATACCTTTCGATAAAGCAAAAAATAAAAAATGTAAGCCGCCCTTGATTGTAATCCGCATGAAATCCTGAAAAAAAATTTATAAGCCGCGGCTTACAATCGAATAAATACGGTGCTCAACTGCACATACAGTTAGCTGCTAGAAGAGAGTTTATGATACTGTATTAACACTACAGTCTATTCTTACTAAGAAAAAATATTTCCATAGGGTAGAGAGTGACTCCGGCAACAATATGGCCAGACAGTCTGAGTGTGAAAGGTGCTTTGAAACTTATGTCGTTATTTTCACCTACATTTTCAAGTGCTCTGTTTAACGCCACTGTTTTAACGTTGCTGCTTGAAAGCTTTGTTGAAAAATAAACGTTTCAGTAGCGGCGTTTTAGCTAACACTGCCAGATTCTTGAGCATTTTTTCCTTAGAAACTTTGACATTTTTAGCGCCTGATGGCATTTCGGGATCGCGCTAGCTAAACACTGCAATCTCGCTTTCTGCTCTTTCGTTCTACAAATCGACTGACCAAAAACCTTTTCCAACGGAACACGCAATAAGATGTGGTGTGAATGGCTTGACTAGCTCTATATGTTTATGTTGTAACGCAAGATAAATAACCAGGGGTGTAGTGCTAAAAAAGGGGTGTGGGAACGCCGTTCCCACACCAAATGAAAGGAAGACCGCATCAAATAGTTCGAATGAAGTAAGCATTCGCCTACGAGAATTTCTACACTGGATCTTCCTGTTTCACTGTAGACTTTTGACCAGCAGTGCGAATCTGCGTGTCGCTAGCACATCTGTGAGGTCGCAGCCATGTTTTAATGTAATCTCAATCTTCAAATAACGCTACCAGTGCAAAAAGGTGTGGGAATGCGTTCTCACACCAAAAAAGGTGTGGGAACGGCATTCCCACCCCACTACAGCCCTGATAATAGCCATCGGAAGAAAAGTGCATTGACACCATACGTTACCGTTTATGACGAAACAAAGATCGCAGGTCAGCTGTGGCTACTGGCTACCTCCAGACGGCATACGAAGTCACGGAATCATTGACACTAAACAGCAACCACAGCAGAACTAGCTTTGCTGCCTAAGCACGCAAATAGTATCGTTTTCGCGACATTTTTGCAGTAGGCGCGATGCACGAGTAGATAAAACCCATGCCAAAAGAACAATTATTAGGAAAAGCTACAAGTAAAATTCAAATATATTTGCATTGAACAAAACCGAAAACATTTATATTCAGTAGTGTAAAACCGGCGGAAAGTCAAACTTGCAGAGAAATAATTAATGATACTCAACGCAACATCGGGATATAGAGTTGCATCCTTGTATCTCTTGTGAATCACGACAACTTTTCAAATGAATGTTTCATGTAGAACAAATAAATGTCATCACGGGGGCCCCCTTTGAGCGGAGGGCCCGGGGCAATTGCCCCCGTTGCCCCCCTTAATCCGGCCCTGTGTTGAAGACCACAGGCCCTTATTTCAAAAAACTTGTGAAACCAACTCAGGGACCAGATTCTCGTTGAAATTTGTGAATGTGGGGGATGAACTGAATTTGCTAAAACTAGTATTTTTATCATTCTCATAGTCTTACTCTATCTTGAGTCCGCGAAGATTTATACTGGTCCGAAAATAGTCCGTGTCTTAAAAAGGTTGAGGAACACTGGTCTAAACTTTTATCCGTACAGTAACAACACGATAATATTGTTTGCACGCAATGAAAGTTTTCATCGGATTTCTGCAGTGACTGGCGGTCTTGCGTTGTTGCAAGCTTTCGTCAGTGGAAGATTGAACATCAAGTAAAAAAGTGTGGTGTGAAAGACTTGATACTGAGGAACAAGCCCGTAACCAACTTGGGATACCAGGAGGGGCGAAGAGTTTTCTGAGAGTGGCCCAAATTTATTGAACTGTGTCCAATAGTTTTAAACCATGCCCAACACATTTTTCCAGGGGGCGAAAAATTTTCTAGGGGGGCTTGTCCCTCCTGGTTACGAGCCTGCTGAGGAACATGGCTGGGCGAGAGAGAGATGCAGGCCGTCTGTACGAACGTGGTTACAAGCAGTAGCACAGCCAGTCCAAACGTTTTTGGAGGGCCAAATATTTTAAGCGAGCAACAGCATTTTGTTCGGGATGCTGCCTGTCAAAGCACAAAGTGCCAAGATATGCCAGAAGTTTGTGGGGCATGCCCCCCTGGCAACGTCTGTGGTTACAACAAAAGAATGAAAAAGAAAGAACAGCACTTACTTGATGTTCAGTCTTCCGCTGACAAAAAGCTGGCAAGACCGCCGACAGTGGAGAACTCCGACGAAAATCAATATTATCGGTATTGGATGCTACGTTTGCTTGTTACCAATTAGATTGCCCGCAAACGGAGATTGCTTGTTGAAGCTCTATATCAGTTCTTAACCTTTTTTCTACCACGCCTCGCTTAAGTATTGTCCTTTGTCGCAAGCCCTCCTGTGTTTAAATAAGGTGTAAAACAAATGCATTTATTTATAAATTTATTGATCAAACTTTCCATGTTGTAAGGCACATAAAGGCTCGCGCCTCCCTGAAAATTTATTGACGCCTCCCTACGGTGGCGCGTCCTCCCGGTCAAGGGCCACTGCTCTATATGTTAGTTAAATCAGCTAGAACAGTTTCGCGTGAGTTTTACCTTGAAAAACGTGTCTACATTATGCTTACTTGATATGGTTAGCTGAGGATGTTGAGACAATACTTGCTGTACAAGACTTGTCTTCATGCTGTTTAGCATCAACCCATAGCATAGAGCAGTGGTTTTCAACTTGGTGGTCGCTACCCCTCTGGGGGTCGCGATTAGACATTTTATGTACACAGCTGCATTTGCTTTATTCGAGTTTTAGATGGGGTCGTTGGGTCATAGTGGGTTGCTATGATGCGTCGCGGTACAAAAAAGGTTGAAAATCGCTGGCATAGAGGATTAAAACACTATGATTTGTATTGCTTGGAAAACGACAACTTAAAAACGGCATAAATAAACCCTGTGTCAACTGAATGGATTGTGCTTGTTTATCCTAGAAAATATGTGGTTACTATAATGTGGTAACTTTACGTACAGCTAATCTGGTCGACAACCAGACGATATTTTCAAGGGCGGCAACACGGTTTCGCATGAAAATGTATAAATCCGAAAAATAAACCTACAGAAAACGCTGGAAATATTGATGGATTTGGATGTCACCATTTTTGCTTAACCAGATTTGGATTGGAATTGGTGATTTTCTTTTGAACTTCTTCGCAACTTTTGGTTCAGTTTTGGGACTGCAAGTTACTGTATTGATAAGAGTTTCTCAAATCCATGGAGATTGCTTATTTTGTTTTTTGAGCCTTGACTCCGACCAGCGAAACAAGTCTGCTCTATTTACCATCATGTCATCAAATTTACAGAATTAGTTGGACATTCATTGATCCAATCCTTTTCTTGACTCATAATTGTTATATCTTGATAACATTTAGCACAATTTAGTTGGTTTTGGTTTTGACCGCCGTGGGAGAAGGACGTGTTCTGAGCTGAACAGCAGTAGGTACTACAAACCATGAAACGAGCCAAACATTGAGCAACTACTATAGGAACGGCTATTATACAGACGTATTTAATCCTATCAAAGTAACATCAGCTTTTGGTTTGATTCAAAGGGCGAATGATGACGGATCTAGTGCAGAACATTACAGTTCGGCAAAACCGCAAAGTAACAGCTATGCCCGAAGCACCCAAGGAATCAACGCTTCGAGACCTGTACATTTTGCTGCAAGCAGTTGACCAGCGCCTTACAGTAATTGAGAACGACCTCAATCAACGAGTCGTTGCAGTTGAAAGCAGCTTGGAATTTGCATGTGCAAAAATAATTTCAATGGAAGCTGAAGTCTCGGATCTGAAAAAGCAGCTATCTGAGTCACATAGACAAGTGGAGAAATATCGGATACAGGACGAAGTTAGGTCCAAGGAATACAACTTGCTATTCCATGGAATAGAAATAACGAAAATGCCTGAAACTCAAGATCTCAGTGACCAGATTGTTCGCTCGTTTATGACCGAAAAACTCCAATTTGCACCTACATTAGTGTCCAGCATGAAATTTGCCAACGTGCACCGGCTGCCTAGACGCACCGATGCAAGCAAAATTTCAAATTCCACAAGTAAAAGACCGCCTCCAATAGTGGCGAAGTTCTGCGCTATGAAAGACAAGATGGAGGTTGGCTCCTCGAGCGCGACAGTTTCACTGCGCGATTACAAAACATTTGCCTATTTCAATGCAGAGACAACGGAGAAGTCTTCTGGCACATGCGGACAAGTTATTCAAAGCAGGAAAGAAAATTCAATGGAAGGTTATTGATGCGGATTATTGTCTATTTGCGGATGGCGAGCGGGAAATGCCGGAAGCGCGATCAATGCCCAGTCGATACAACAAATCTCCGGACAGTAATATATAACAAAGATGAAGCATGTTTCAACTATTGACTTAGTCTCAACGTTTCCGTTCATCTCTTCTTAATGGCGGTGAGAACCTTGTATGATTGCACACTGTATATTTACTTTATCCCGTTGTGTTTAATAATTTGTCTGCCACCCAGAAACTACTTTTGTTATTGCTAATTGAAAACTTCCAGTTATGGCGTGTGATTCCTGTAGTACAGATAAATGTGTACCTTACTCCAACAGTAAATTGTCAGAGCCACCAAGCATTTGGTAGCTTACGTTCCTCTTATGCTGACTTTGTAGTACTATCTAGAAACATTAAACGATTAATTACGTACTAAAACGGAACAAGATTTGTTCCTGTTCCATGTAAACATCAGAAGTGTCATTAAGAACGAAGATGACCTTATTAAATATAAGCGCTATGAGATTTCCACCAGAAATTATTGCTATTACTGAAACAAAACTGCAAGCGAACAGGGTATTTCATTCTAAGCTACACGACTGCATTTGCATACAAGCAGACTCGCTAACATGCGCTGGTGGCGTGGCTTTTCTCAAAATCTACATTGAATTATCAAATCAGAGATGATCTGAACATTTTTGTGCCTGCGTGTGAAAATCTTTGGATTGAAATCAATCAACCAGACAAAGGGCATCGTCATTGGTGTAGTCTTCAACATGATTACAATGAGTTCCAAGAAGCATTTCAAGAAAATATTCTCAAAAGAAACAAACAAACAAAGTGTTTTATGCTTGCGGTGACTATAACATAAATTTGTTGCAATGTGATGCAAACCATAAGATTGTATCATACTTAAACTCTGTCAAACTCTGTCACTAGCTCTGGTTCATTTTGTTTGACAAACTTACACGATTGGGGGAATCGTCAGCTACCTTGCTCGACCACTTTTATATAAATGACTTAACTTCTCCCATTATGATTGGCATTTTGGAAAGCGATATAAGTGATCACCTTCCAACCTTTGTCTTGATTCGTTCCTACATACCTCTGTACTCATCAGCATCGTACAAATTTCGAAGGCATTTAAACAAAATTGACTGAGCAATTCAACAATGAATTATATGATGTTCTCCAAAATAAACTCTCCCACAGTGTCATGAGTGTACACCAAAAATTTGATATGCTCGTCAGTACCTTAAAAAATCTACTATATAAACATACACCTTTTATCAGGCAGTCCAGACGCGAACGAAACTTGCCCAAAAACCTTGGATCACCAAGGCAATTATGGTTTCAATCCATCATAAAAATAGGCTCTTTTCCAAAATCTGCAAAAATCGCATCCCCTCTGCTACGAATGCATACAAAAAATATCGCAATTTACTCACACGGATAAAATACAAAGCCAAGCAAAACTATTACCAATATCTTTTTTCCGCTTATCAAAAAAATTCTAGCAAGACATGGGCAACTATACATGATATTATTGGTAAAAAGAGAGTGCTCAACCATACCAAAAGTTGTAATAAATCAAGACAACCAAAACGTAACAAATTTAGCAAGTAGATGTGACGAGTTCTAAGAATTGTAGGCTCGTAATAACACCCTGGTTAGCAAAACTGATAAATGAGGAGTTTTTCCAGATATTCTTAAGATGGCCTAAGTCACCCTGTTGTTTAAATCTGGTGAAAAGTCCCTTTGCAACAATTATCGCCCAATATCTATACTATCGCACATTGCAAAAGTCTTTGAAAGATTGGTGCATGTTAGGCTTTCATCCTTTCTAGAAAAACACAACATCCTGTCAAATTTTCAGCTTGGTTTTCGACCAGCTCATTCCACTCAGCATGCAATTAATTATTTACATGAAAAATTCGTTCAGGCGTTAGATAACAAAGAGCATGTAGTTGGCAGTTTTCCTTGATTTAAGCAAAGCTTTCGACACTGTCAATCATCGGATCTTACTGATGGAGTTCGTGGTGTGACTAGACTTTTTCCATAGCTATCTTTCAAATGGGTGTCAGTTTACAAAATTTGGAGAAACAGAGTCATCACGCATTAATAGAACTTGCGGTGTCCCACAAGGATCGATTCTTGGCCCTCTGCTATTCTTACTTTATATAAATGAACTACCTCAAGCATCTGCCTTCCAAACTGTATTATTTGCAGATGACACTTGCCTTTCTAAAATATCTAACTGCATGAGAACACTACAAGCTGCTGTAAATGGCGAAATAAAACATGTCGATGACTGGTTGATATCCAATAAACTTACCTTAAATTGTAGTAAAGCAAAATTTATGGATCTACGAACTTCACAAAATTAAGATTAATGATGTCGCTGAAGCAGTTGAAGAGAACCAAGTTAAATACTTTGGAGTCCTTATTGATAACCAACTGAAGTGGCAACAGCAAATAGATGATGTGTGTAAAAAACTTGCATGTGCTTCGTACGCTCTACTTAAGTTGCGGGCCTTTTCACTTATCTCCACTTTTAAGACTGTTTACTATGCTCTAGTTCATCCACATCTTTCATACATACTAACTGGCTTGCTGGAGTAATGCCACTAAAACATCACTCAAAAAGACTATAATCCTTCAGAATAAAATCGTTCGACTGATGACCCACAGTGATCAGCGGACTCCAGCATCAGGCTTATACAAATCCCTCAATTTTAGCATTGGGTAAAATGATTAACTTTAAGTACAATCGCTCACTCGTTCCATCAAAAAACATTGCCGAAAATTTTTGACAACATATTTAAATATCGAACAACATCGCATAGTTACAATACTCGAATTCGCTCCAATCAAAATTTCTTTAACCCATTAGTAAATACAAACATCGGAAAGAAATCAATTCAGTATAGAGGAGTAGAAGTGTGGCAGTCTCTTAAATTGAATATCAAGCACTGGGTTCCACTAGTATATTGATTAACAAACTTAATACTTATGGTCTTGATACACGTTACGTGCCTTGTAAGTGTTCTGTGTATTGGATGTTCTGTATCTATTTGGTCTTTGTTGTTGTTGCCTTTTTCTTGAAGCATCAGTTTACTGTCAATGAATATTTTTCTCTTTTACCATTGTTAATTTTCTGAAGTTGCGTCTGTCCTTTGTGTATCGCTGCCGTTACAGCTGAGTAAGCATAATGACTGACCCATGGTCAGCTGACTTTGATGACCTCCGGATCTTTTCGTTGACCATGTAAAATAAACAAGCATTGTCTGTCAGTCTATCATTATTTATATGTGCAACCCAGTTTTAATGAGTCGTTTGTGTTGCATACTTGGTAGTCTTCTGGACTGATATCTTACACGCCATTGCTGAGTTTAACAGAGCTACTCATTACATTTCTGCTAACAGTGAAGATTTTGAAATCTCTGTAGTGTCAATTGTTATGATATTGTGAGCCAATGGTAGAGCATAAGTTAACTTCATTTATTTCCAAACTATTGATTTGTCTTTGAGTTGGATTACACATGAATATTGCAGCCACAATATGCATCGCCCTGAGCCAACCAAAGAGTCGAACGGACGACCCTCGGCATAACAGCAATAGAGATTCCCCATTAGACTAGGTTCACACTTCTATAGCTGCTACGAATTCAATGTTAGGCCTATGTGTGGCATTATCATGTCGCCACATTACTTCCACATTTCACAAGCTCAAGACGGCCTTAATGGTGGATTCTACTCACCAACAAATTGGAACCCATTTGTTGCAGCCATAATGCTGGGTCGTCCTGAGCCAACCAAAGAAAGGGTGGAACCGACGATCCTCAGCATAATAGCAATTGAGATTACCCTTTTGACTAGGTTCACTCTTCTACTGCTGCCACGAATTCAACGTTATATGTGGCGTAATCACGTCGCCACATGAGCTTATGTTATTAACAGTGGCAGGAATTTGGATTTACTCAAGATTCGTATTTGCATTATAATTTGCAATAGCCTATAATTTTTGGATTGGATTTGAATCTGAAAATCTTAAATCACTTTGCTGGTATCTGGAAAAGAATCAAAGCAATAGTATGACTCCCACTGCGATGATCACGATATGCAAATACTACATTAAACCACGATAAGGTGTCAATATATTGTTCCCTGCTGCAGTGAAAGTGAAGTCTCAGGTCTACCTCTATGCAAGTTGGGGACACTTGATCCTTAAAATGTGGCATAGCACGACGAGACAGTCAAAACAGAAAATTTGCGCCAATCTTGATCATCACTGAAGCAAAAAAAGCTCATTTCTTTGTGTGCAAACAAACTGGGTTTGTCCGTCAGACGCTCCGAGATTTTGTAAAAATGACTCTGACTCGAGTCATTGATTGTAACTCGAGTCGAGTCAGCATTATTCTCAACGTGACTCCAGTCGAGTCCGAGTCACCAAAAATCGTGACTCTAGTCGAGTCATTGACTCGAATCACGCTATCACTGTTTGATTGTAACATTTGCACGCAATTATGTACAGACATGTAATTTGAGGGACAGCCATAAACTTTTTATCCAGCTACCAACAGTTTACTTCTGTGAATATACGTAAGTCAACACAGGAATTAATCACCTATGGTTCTTCTCAGAGCAGTGTTTTAGGTTCTGCCTTATTTTATTGCATGTAAATTATATGCCTAAAATACATTTAGCACGTTTTTGTTTGAAGCTGATAAGACTTTCTTCTTTCAGATCCAAGAACATTCACCGTAATCGGCAAATAATGAAACAGGAAAAGTGAACACTTAGTTAATACACAACAGGCTATCACAAATCCTGCAAGAGATAATTTTTTCCTTATTGTTACGCAATAAAGACCAACAGTAGAATAATCCGCTCGCAAGTTTCGCAACCTGCCTCTGCAGGCAATGGAGCGGGCACGAGCGAACTGCAAGCTCTTTACAGCATGACACCAGAATAATGAACCTGGTTCTTGTGCAGTGTGCAGGTCATACCGGAAAATAGTGGAAGGGATACTGTGCAAAAACATGGCAACCGTAGATAAATACCTCCAGTTTGGAAGCTAAAGCGCAGCCATGTGCGTCGGAAGGATTTTTCCAGGGGGGCCACTAGGGCATTTTCCCAAAACCTATCCAGAGGGGCCAAAAGTAGTGAAATTTGTTTTTTCCCACTCAAAACTAAGAAAATACCTTTTTTTGCTAAATTTTTCGAAATCCAGGGTGGGCCAAGGCCCCCTGCCCCCTCCTTCCGACGCCCATGAGCGCAGCACTAGAAAAATAGTGTCGGCAGTCTTCCATCTTAAAGACAAGGCACCTAAACGCGAGCTAGAAGTCAACTACAACGAAATTCTGCCCATTTGCTCCGAATCCAAATGCCTCGGAGTAACGTTGGACAGGACGCTCACGTATCGCCAACACCGCCAGTTACTTCGCAAAAAGCGAACATCACTCGTCGTACTTTGAGGCGGCTTGCTGATTTGGGCTGGGGTGCTGGCGCAACAACGTTGTGAAAAGCCACCTTATCCCTGGTTCATTCAACAGCAGAGCGCACCTGTCTGGTGCAGTAGTGCTTGCACCCGCCTCATAGATCCTGTCATCAAAAACCCCTTGCCCACTGTGACCGGACGCCTTCGTCCTGCACCAGCCGTCAACATTCCTGTCCTCGCAGGCATCCAACCTGTTGAGCTTCGTCGCAGATGAGCCACACTGTCTCCAGCGCGCCGTGCTATGGAGCCTGGACATCTGCTCCACTCAGGGCTCACCCGTCCATCGAGTGCAGATGCACGGCGCCTCAAATCGAGACATCTATTTGCACCCGCGGCCCAACAACTCATCAACTCATCTGACGACAACAACATACGTGCGGCGCAGTGGACGGATCACCAACGGAAGGCAGAATTATTGGACAACCCCACAAGACTCTGCACTTTCAACCCCGACACCGGTACCCACCCTCCTGGACAGGGCCGGCCCTAGCAAACGCGGGGCCCAATGCAAGACCTAGGCGCGGGGCCCCTCTTTGGAGCGGTGTTATGACGTCATCGTGCTCAGTCAACCGTGCTATGACCTTTTTTGACGAAGAAGTTTTAGCAAAATGAATGTATGAATAGCCAAAAACAGACAGCTTATTGAAGTTGATCTGTATGCTATGTACATGATAACACAACAGTTTCTTTTATTCGGATGGAACGGGGGCATATAGCTGATGTGTCCCGTTGTGACGTCCATATGTTTATGACTAATAGCAAGCTGCTTTATTGGACATAAGACAATGTACCGCTAAGAGTGTACCGCTATCAGTCTTAATTAAGCCGAAAGTTGTAAACAGAAGCTCTGCAATGAAGATCTGAGGGGCGAACACAAGTGCAAAGTTACGTCAATCCGACCGAACTGACAAGCGAATTGAACTTCATCTTGTTGAAAGGCACTTTCGTTCGGAGATTAACTTGGAGAAAACTGCTAATATCAGATTACGTTTCTCGCTTTCGGTAACCACAAGCACAGGCACGTTCTTGCATGAAGGTAATGTCTGGGCGCACTATCAGATAGAGATGTGGAGCCGGAACCAAAAGCTTTTAGATGTTGGAGCTGGAGCAGGAGCTTAATATTTGAGTTCTGGATCCACAGCCCTGCTTTGAACTATCTGCTTTATGACGCAATACATGAATATGAACCAAACGTCACAAGAGACAAACCCATACCTCCGTCCAAAGTTCCCCAAGAGCCCAATTTTATAGTCAATTTTATAGCTGCTCTTAATGCATAGACTTGGATGCCAATGCAAGCTGTTCATTGTGAATTAGAAATGTAATGTACAAAGATTGTAAACTACCACTTTACAGATTTAGAAACAAATTACCAAACGCAAGATAGGAGTATAACGCGCATGGCTGATTTAATGCGCATGGTTGATTTAATGCGCTTGGATGATTTAATGCGCATGGCTGATTTAATGAAATGGAAGCATACAGATACAGCCACCCAGTACAGTGATAAACAGGAACTAGTGTGCTGGATGACATTCACAATTTTTGCCTTGCCTAGGTAGGCTGCAGAGCAGCTTGAAGTGCCTTAACGTGTATGAATCTGAACTTCGAAGTAATGGGTTTTCTACCAGTTTACGCAAAACCAATGAAAGTTTCGTGCGGATGAAATTGATAAAAGTACTTGCATGACCGACAAATAACGCGAAACAGCTTTGTGGACGAAGAAAACGGGCAAACACATCACAGAATTTTGCGCTGATTTGCATGAGATTTTGGCTTCCACGGGTTCAACCTCTCATCTTTTGTCATTTGTTTCAATGTCATAGAGTTAATTTTTCTTTGACAAAATATTAGAATACGAGGTATGTAATCTGACTTCCTGTCAGGGAAAAAAAGAGCAAGCCTCTCTCAAAATACAGATGACCACAGTCAGTGGCGTAGCCAGACCAACATTTTTGGGGCGAGCAAAATGTTTGATTTTAGACGAGCAAACAGTGCTTTGTTTTGGATACCGCCTCTCAAAGCACAACATCACTAGTTATTCTAAAAGTTTGGGGGAGGCCATGGCTCCCTAGGCTCCCCTTAGCTACGCCTATGCCCGCGATCAACTAAAACATCAACTATGCCCGCGTTAATACGTCAGACATTCGTTTTGACCTGTTCATTGCGAGTTGGATCACTACACAACACCTTGCTTGCAATAACTGTAGGTCGCCTACAGCGGCAGCCGGCAGTAGTAGCATTCAATTGCAATCCATAAAGAGTGGCAGATGGGGGAGCGCAGATATAACGCTCTGGCATGAGAGGTAATATAATTAGAGGAAAATCAGGGTTCGTTCAAACGAAATAATTGTTTGTTAACAATGAGATTTACCAGCCGTTTCTACATTTCTCGAGCGAAAATATTTTTTTCCAAAAATCAACAACCTACCCAAACGCCATGGCGCGGGGCCCCAGAGGCGCGGGGCCCAATGCAGCTGCATCCGCTTAAGGCCTGCCCTGTTCCTGGAATGACCCTCCCAAGAAGAGCCTGGGTCCGGCTTAACCACCTCCGCACCGGTG
>Ga0210059_1011405_pt1 | contig 13593 bp, 9 predicted proteins | sample Ectturendosymbi2_FD_188042 | JGI IMG/M metagenome (GOLD analysis project Ga0210059, IMG submission 188042) | Ecteinascidia turbinata endosymbiont from Florida, USA - Sample 2 (SPAdes) (version 2) | ecosystem: Host-associated > Tunicates > Ascidians > Unclassified | place: Key West, Florida...
GCTCTGAAAGTACGGTCATTAAAAAGTTCTCAATCATTACTGAAGCGCCCACGATCACTGCGTTTGTTGCTGCCTTCGACGCAAAAGCGTTAAATTGCACGGAATTGTTGGAATCCCACTTGGCTGGGGGGACAGGATTATTGACTGCCACAGGCAAACCAACCGAAATCGCCACAGTTGAAATATTTGACACAACACATGGTCTACGCTTTTTATGAGAATCACATCTGTGTTTTCTTATCTGTGTCAAAAAAAAAGAAAAAACAAACACACTGCACCTATATAGTATGCGTGGCGGCATAAAGACTTTAAAGCACAACTTGAGGACCACGTTGCATCTCGCTTACCACGGCTGTAAAAATCTCACACAAGAGCAAAACACCTCACGAAAGCAAGGGATAAAAATCTGTGATTGATTCCTTGCTTATTACACCTGTGGAGTGAAGTTACTTGAATGCAGGTATGCGCAAGTTTGAAACATCACAAAAAAAAGAAAGCAGAGCCCAATCGGCTGATTCCTCTAAAGCCTATATAGAAAACCTTCTAGAGCTTTTACTTGTTCACTATTCGCGTGTTTCTTACTTTTTCAGACTGGTAAGAATCGAATGCATCTAAACTATCGCGTGAAAAGATATGGAGTTAAAAATCAGAACCGTCGCCAGAAAGTCTTGAATAGGGGGCTTAAATTTTCGCAAGGGGACTTGACATTCTGAAAGTTTGATAAAATCTTTACTGATTTGTAGTTTTTCATATTTAAATTTGGAAGGGCTGAGCTCAACAATTCCCACCGTGGCGACTGGACTGGTTTAAATTTCGCTTATGCTGTCATTATTGAAATACGTACAAAGAAATAAAAAGCTACAATCATCAAATCAAGTAAGGCTGAACATAACACAGTGAACAGTTAAAAGGTTTTGTCCTGCCTTCTTCATAACAAACTTATCTAAGAATTCATCACAATTTGTTTTCCCAAGTTTGTCACTTTTAATGTACCGAATGCTTAGTGCGAACAATCTCTCCTGGAATATTGAGGCCCTTTAATTCATTTTTAATTCTCTTCAATCTTGAAAAGGACCTTTCGCCTGAGCAATTAATGACCATCATGCTAAGAAATAAGACTTCGTGTGGTTGCATAAACTAAAAACCACTAATCTAAGGCATCAGACCCAAACGCGCTTATGTCATTTTTTGCTGTTTCCGTGTCTCGTTAGGGAAGAGTCCTGCGGTTGCCAGTTGGTAAAGTCGCTTTTTCTTGCTATTCAATATCATCAAGATCTTCTCTGATTTGCTTAGCATGGGAGCAGTACAAACTTGCACAAGCACCCAATAGCAATCTGATTTCTGAATGACTTTACTGAAGAAAATTCAAAGGGAAAAAATCACATCTAAAAATACCAATCGAGCTTTCCGCAACACAAACGCTGACAAAACTACAGTACTGCTCAGTCACCTAGGAAACAACTATGCTTTTATTGTAGGATACTGCTGCTAGCCCTACGCACGGCTCTTATCTGCAGTACAACCTTGCTTTGATCAGGTGCAGTGACGTAAGTAGAGGTTTGAGCCATGGTGAAACTTAGCTGAAGGGAGCCCACTACCTAACACTCAGAAAATAGTTGAGAAACAATAGTAAATCCGGTATTGAACGGTTATACAAAAGCGCAAAATCACCGGAAAACACTCCGAAAAACGCAAAAAACAACAATCTACTGAAACCAAGCGAATAGTAAACACCAAAATAAAAGCTACGTAGGGGCCCGGTTTTTACATTTAGCTTGGCAGGGGGGCGGTTCGTCAGTTATGCCACTGATCAGGTGCATTTCAAACGTGAACAGCCACAAGTTCTTTTGATAGAGTCACACGTCGCAATCGGTACGATTCAGCAAACGCAGGACGCAGCCAGCGGGCTTTGAGTATATCGACACAATGGTTGGTATGCGGCTTGACCAACCGTCATATTGAGATTCACAGAAACTCGTTGGAAGACTCTGGCGTTATCACCACGAAAGTTGAATGAAACTAAATTTCGTGAACAATGATTAAGACATACATTTTTGACGAAGTTTAATCTACATGATCATATACCGGCCATTGACTCTATGCGTACCACAGTTTTTTTGAGGCCCCCTTGGATCTTGAGGCCCTAGGCTATAGCCTATAGGTAAATCCGACCCTGAGTCTACACGTATTCGCTACATTCACTAAGTTGTTTCAACTCATAAACATATTACTTTATTCTGAACTCCCTCGATATCCGAACAAAAACAGTCACAATGAAACTAATGAAAAGGGAAGCTGTGCACAATATTCCCTCTCAGGTGCGCCACTGCGCAGTAACACCAAAAATCATTATCAATTTTTGGCAGAAGTAGAACGCTTTCTGAGCATGTTGCACAGCTAAAATTCGGCAATAAACCTGTAAAAGTGTATACTGTATTTATTCGATTGTAAACCGCCGCTTACAATCAAGGTCAATCGAGGGCGACTTACATTTTTTCTTGAGCTTATCGAAAGGTCTGGATCAGGGGCTCAAAGACTCGGGTCGCAATGGCATTTTGTGCGGGCCGCAATGCTTTTTGGCAAATTTTCAAATAATTAAAATTTACGTTATTTGGGTTATTCACCGGTATTTAAAAGTGCTCGGCCAGGGAGTGAATAAGTTCCTTTGAAACGAACGTAGAGGCGGCTAGAAATGATTTGCCTTGAACTCATGTGATACCTTGCTCAGGAAATAAGATGTAAAAGCTGTTTCTAGTAAAGTTCAGGTACCGCCATTGTTGCGTCAGCGTCATAATACCAACGTACTAGAAATTCTAACCGGAACGCCGTACCGGCAATAATTCTTTTACCGGAACGACGTTCCGGGCCGTTCCGGCTTACTTTCACCTCTGTATCTATGTATTTGCGTCGGGTTAAATTGGTAGCTGTTGTATCAATTTCTAAAGTTTTCTGTGAGTATGTATTTGAATTCCATACAAACCTTGAAAATAGATTATTCTCCTTTTGGCTTGAACAAATAAATCCTAAGTTATGGGACGTCAACTTGTTCATCCAAAAGCTTTTGAAGCGGATGAAGAAAATCAAGAGGAGCGCAAAGTCGAAATTTCAGCTTTTAAAAAAATATACAGTATATGTTATGTTTACAAGACTTCATGTGAAATAGTCAGGGAATGATTTAGGGTTGACGAAAGAAATAAGATTTCGAAACAGACGAAAAAAATGACGATGATGCCCACTAGCATTAAACTAGGAAAAGTATAAATTAGTGAGATAGCCAAAAATATCCAGCCTGCTGCAACTCTGAACGTTGAAAGCAATCAATGCGACATGCAAGTATTCCAACATCGCGGGACCTGGGCGGAAGTTTTGTGGTTTGATTTCCTGTGCAGAGAGTTGTGGGAAAAACATATGTCAGTGCTCATTAGCAGGTGCATCAAGGAGTATTTGTTTTTCAATAAAACAACCAACGTGTTTAAAACGTCCTGCGAGCGCATACTTGTTTGTTGGTGCAAATACAGAGCAATCTTTTATTATTCTTTGAGGTGTTTTGTGTATACAGTGCCAGGTTTATGCTTCGCCAAAACTAAGATTTAGCCTATCTGCCCATATTTTAGAGTGCCTTGCGTGTGGCCTTGGTTACTACGTCGGCTTTCAAAGCCCTCAAACTTCACTGCGTCACAAGTATATGACTCTGTTCGCAAAGAAGAACATTGCACTTTCAAAGCCATACTAACCTTTCTAAAATCATTTCTGATACCCGTGCGAATATTTAATTTACAAAAATAGAAACATAATTTTGTCGAAATTAAGAAGTAGAAACGGTCCCTAAGATACTTTTCATTTTTAAATTGATATACTATACTTTGCATTCATTTACTATTCTTTACATAAACGCACTGTGTTTTCCATTTATGTGCTATACCAACTTTTCATTTTAGTCATTGACATGCTACACTGGAAAATGGTTGGAGGTGCGCAACAATGGCCAACCACAAACGTCCTCAAAAATCGGAGATGTTCTAATATTTGCATTATGTTACTCCCTAGAATAACAATCGTTGTTGAAATTCGTTGATAACTGTATTTCTGTTTGCATCCTTCGTTATACAGCCCGTCATTGCTGAAGGGATCTGAAAAAATAGGTAATTTTCAAGAAAGATAGTAGCTTGCCGAGACATAGACAAAAATTTCAGAAACGAGGAAAGGGTTTAAAGCGTTCAACAACATTTTACGATCAAGGAAAATAAACATAAAACTTGAAGAAAGTCTCTAGCCTAGTCAAGATGGGAAAATGGTCATAGTGGCATCAGATCTAATAATACAGGCGACCACTAAGTCCACTAACAAGAAACATATTACAAAGTAAAAGCGTCTCAGCCCAATTTTGTCAGTAACATATGTTGCAATGAGGAACAGTTGACTTTATTTGGTTACTTTGATTTCTTAAGATGTCGTATCTACTATAAACCGCATTTGTTACAGTGGAAAAATGTGCACATATCTCTGCAAAAATGTTAATTTATGTCCAAGCCTAGCGTGTCCTGGGAAATAAATGGTTCCAACCCGAGTGTACTTCGATGGAATCGCACGTTCGAAAGCTGCATTTCGCGAAAGATTGACATGTGTGTTTGCGTCCATCCAGGAATTTGAGACCCAAATTAGAGTCCATGGAAATCAAATTTGATTGGTTTTCTAGCTCACAATTCTCAGCACTGCAACGGGAGTTTTTATCTATTTGATTGAGAACTGAGGATAACACTTAGCGAAATATATGCTCTGCTATCATTGAAGTGGATAGTTTTTTTCCCCAGAAAGTCTTATTTTGATGCTATGCTGAGAAGAGGGATGTAGCAAAATTTGAAACCCAAAAAGATCTGTCTTTTGTTTTTTTCATGATTTCGACGCTCTTGAAGTACTGCGTTAATTACTTTTTCAGAGATGTAACCACCTAATCCTAACCGTACCTGGAAAGGAGTTGATATGCTTCCCCGGTTAGAGTAGGGTTCAGTAAAGGCTAGAAATGAGATTAATCTTGTGTTTTTCACGAAATAATTTTGCTCAGCTTAAAAAGCGAAGCGTCGGAAACCATTCTACATAAGTTCAATCATTGCAGATGCAGCCATCGTGAAGATTCCTGAAAAAAAGTCAGGTACTGCAAGTGCTTTTGGCACAAATGCTGGCGGAACTAGGATTACATTACGAAAAATAGATTACCAGTGATGAGCGCCAACAAAATTTTTGTTAGAACTGACTTAAGTCAGAATTGGACTCTGACATGGATTAAATTTCACAGCCACCTTGAACTTGGAAGGTTTTACATGTGCTTATCGGATCGCTTTTCATGTTTAGAACGTTGAAAATTTTAACTCTCTTTTCTTACAGGTGAGTGTTACATAGGAGTTTATCAATCATTTCTTTCTGAAGGTGTCATATGTGAAGGGGTTGTATTGAACTGATATGATGCTTGAACAATTAATCTTTACACGCCAGGTTTGATTAAATCGTGTTCCGATTCATTTAGTTCCTGAAATATCCAGTAGTCTCGGTCTGCCTGCGAGTGATTAAGGACATATTGACCAAGACAAACTTCAATATATGTATTGCTTCAAATGGCTGAGAAAAATCCAGACAATATTGACAACACAATTTTAGCGAACGAAGGTTTGATAACGTTACAGCGGGTTATTTGGGTGCTACATACTCGAACAACAAGGCAGTCTGAAGAGCTAAATGTTCAGTGTATGACCACTCGCTGTCATGAACCTACTTGTTTTGAACGAGTTATTTACGATTTAAACTTTGCGTAAACAATCATTAAGCTTAGGGCAGGAACGTTCTTGCGTATCATTTAACAGCATGTGGAAGGCAAACGTTTTCACATTTTTGTTAGGTAGTGGTTTCTCCACATACTGCTTTAATATTTTTCAGATTTTTATTGGTATAATGTATGTTAGTTTACACTGCATACCTTTTCTTAAATCTTTTTCCACATTTGGCATCAGCAGACCACTTACAATTATACTTGTAAAGAAATATTTATTAAAAATTGCTTCGACAGTTCCTAATCCTATCTGGCAGTATCTATAGCTAGTAATTCATCACAGAAAAGAACAGACACTGCATGGAGTTTATATATGTGTATTTCGCCTAACCGAGTAGGTTCTTCAGCTCTTGTTCAAAAGGAATTTTAGTTGGTACTTACAGCATTCAAATGTGATTATTTGTTTTGAACTTCGAACGGCAAAATCACGTTTGGCAAGAAAAACAGCGAAAACTAATAGAGCAGTTGAACTTTTACTTGAGAAGTTTACCTCTCGCATGCACTTCTGGAGAGGTCCGGAGCTACACATTTGTCCCCAAAACAAAACATGGTTTGTCCAAATTGCATAACTACCTCATGTTGGTAAAATACATTCCAGGTATCCTTCTACCACAATACAGTGGCGCAGGCATGTAGTGCTAACAGAAAAGGTGTGGTAACGATTCCAAAAAATAGCCATTTTTAAACAGTGGCGTACCAAGGGTTTCCTGCGCTCGGGGACAAACTAAGTTTTGGCGCCCCCACTCGCTCGTTTATTGCAACACAGATGCGAATAATGGGTTAGGAATAAAGGGGCGTCGAAAGCTGACTCGGGCCCTACAATCTCCTGCATATAGTTGTTTCTAGACCCGTCTGAAAACTTCCTGTGATTGTGACGTCACAGAATTGATGCCAGGACCTTTGAATCCTGGAAATCATTAAATACCGTAGAGCAGTGGCGGATCCAGACCAGGAGTTTGGGGGGTCAGTCAAATTGGGGGGCGCCAAAAATGTCTTCACTTGCTTAAATACCAAAGGTTGTCTGCGACAATCGTTGCGTGCCACACAAAAGAGTCTATCTTTTGTAGGTCAAAAAGTAGCTATTTTTGTTGGTCGAACTATGCTATTTTTCAGGGAATAACCACAGGTTGAAAGCGCTTTATATCATTAATTCAGAAAACGTTTGAAAAGGGTCCCAAACAGTGGGCCTCGTTTTTCACAAGCTACACAGATCTCGTATATTTACAAAATGTATTTAAAAGGTATAAAACATGCTGCGCGCAAGCGTTTGCCACTGTTTTAGCTATCCCTAGCGAAATCAGTGAAGAACAGTGTCTGCAACGCATTCCAGACCTGGTTAGAAACAGAACAGTTCTTCTTAGACTTGGAAGTGACAATTCATGTCCCACGATAGGACTCAAATGAAAAGCTAAATGACGATCATGTTTCCAAGCCAAGGCTTGTGCATTTACATGTACATGAAAGATTTATTTATTGCTGAAGCGACAATTGAAAATCAACACGTGAATGAAAGGCATTTGCCAGGACACTACTCCTATTTTAGATAGCTTTGCTGACCATCGTAAAAAACGATCTTATAATCGCATGATAGATTTACACTAGGCCCTAAGGCATATTGCCCTAATATACATTTAACGCTACTTATAAAGGTAGATTTTCAATCAAGTCTTTAAATAAGATTTCACATTTTTCGACACTGGATTGCTGATGTGAAGAAAAAAACATCAATCTCACTAGACCAGGTTATTAAAGAAAGTTGTGACACTTTTCAACAGAAGTGGAAGCAAGCGGGCTGAGCCACCCAAATTCACAATCGATATCTCCAAAGTCAAGCTCTAGTCTCCCCATGAAGTCATTTTTCAATTAATTGTATACTACCACGAAGCCTCAGAAAAAGCTCAACGTCACCCCCAATGCTGTTGATCTGGCGATGGATCTGCTTCTACCCAACCAGGCCAGAAAACACAGAGGAGAATCAGCCCATCACCAATTTAAAACCACAAACCTTCGCCAACACCACGGTCACCAGTAAAAAAGTTAAAATTTCACCAGAAGATTGCTTTTTTGCTCAAATTTATATAATGCAAGCGGCATGGTCTAACAACCACAAAGCTAAGCATTTTTCTGTCGGTTGCAGATTTCACCACCCATGTCAAATTCGTCTTTTCATGGCCAGCGTGAATTGTCTACGGGTTTGCACTTGCAACAAAAAGTTCAAAACCACACAGCCATCACTACCTTTTGCCTGACGCGTCGCCAGGTGGGGGCAAAAGGCGCCGTCATTCCACCAATGTTGGACAGCAAATATTCAAGTGTTGGACAAAAATTGTTGTGACCATGCAAAACCAATTATTCATTCCACTAAGCTGTAGATAGGTACCCGTAGTATTTTGCCAAAGTTTCTGCGTTAAAGCTATAGACGTACGAAGTAGGGGCGAGATTCGGACAAGGTTAAAAAAATTCAGGAAAAACTTCCCGTTATTTTTGGGCAAGTTTCTGAAACAGAACCACCCCCTGCAAAATTCTCCTATTCGTTTTTCCTCAAAGTGGCGCAAAAATTCAGGCGAATGGAAAATTTTGCCCCGCCTAAAGCCCAAGGGCACGTATGCCTCTGGTTAGAGCTGTTCACCATGATTTGTTGAGGCGCGTCGCTGCGAGCAGTAATCACGGACGTAACGACGGGGGGCAAGGGGCACAATTCCCCGGGCGCCGAACGATTGCGGGGCGCCGAAAAGTCCTAACAATGTCACAAGTACTTCAGTGCACTAAATTTGCTTCCGAAACACCTCAGGTTCGAACATAGGGGCGCCAAACTTGCTTCTTGTCCCGGGCGCCATCTAACTTCGTTGCGCCCCTAACAGTAATTCATTACTCCTCTGCATTGTCCATGTATATGAAGTGAGGAGTTGCACTATTGCATAGTTACGTAGGTCATAATTCTTTGAGCTAATCGAGCACGTTCAATGCATTTTGTCAGATAGCGGAAAGTTGTTTGTTAACGTAAACATCTATATCTTTTTACACGCTGCATTATGGTTCAATCAGCAGGGGCGTAATGAAGGGGCAAGGGGGCGCAATTACCCGGGCGCCGAATCACTCTGGGGGCGCTGAAATATTATGGGGGCGCCAAAAAATCCCAACAATGTCACCAGTACCTTGTTCAATACAGTACATTTGCTTCCGGAAGACCTCAGGTTCATAGGGGCGCCAAACTTGCTTCTTGCCCCGGGCGCCATCTAACCTCGTTACGCCCCTAGCAGCAATCCAATACTCTTCTGCATTGTCCATGTAGATGAAGTGAGGAGTTGCACAATTGCATAGTAACCTCATTACGCCCCTGTCAGTCTGGAGATTAGATCCGTCAAGAAATCCATCCACTCACTTTTATGTTGTAAAACTACGATGCAGACAAGCTGCGGACTCACAAACCGCACTGGCAATAGCCCTGAAACTGGTTTTTCGTTTTCATTTTGGAGGCTTGTAAAATCTGGAGTCAGTAATAAGTTTTCCACATTGCATTCCTATTTTTACTGCTGCCTTTCCATTTCCTTTCAGGGCGGTCATCAGGCATCAAAGAATAAGCTTATAAAAAAACAGACCATTTTCATACAGCACAGCAGCAAACGGAGAACTTCGAATGCGACTGCGTTTTTAAGGCTGAGCAGTTCTCTCGCGGCAAAGAAATAACGAAACAGTGGAACTATTACGAAACAATAGCATCATTCAGGCTCTTCGATAAGAGATTGGGTAAAGTCCGACACGTAAACGCTGACGTTTAACTATGTGAAAAACATTGTTTACTTAAGAGGATTTTTATATATGTTTCTATTTCCATGGGCACCAAAGTAGGACGCATTTATGGCAAAGGGGCGCCATTCAAGGGGGCGCCACAAAGGTTTGGGGAGGCAGTTGCCCCAAAATGCCCCCTCCTGGATCCGCCACTGCCGTAGAGTTAAGAATCTAATCGTTTTGCGTGAAGCTATTCTATCTAAAATTTTGTACACGATCAAACATTCAAACTTTTGTATTGCAACACTCCAACACTCCAAATACATTCTCGAATTGTTGCAACTGGTGAAATAAAATGCAAAAACTAACCGAAAACCATCTGTAGGAATATGCATGAATTTTAATAGCATAATTTTTGGGCACAAAGATCTTCTGATAACACAGGATAAAATTGGCAGGAGCTGCATGTTTGTTCCTGGACCACGGGTTTGTCAGCGCGTTTTGAAGATGCCGAATCCAGCGCACCTTCTCGTTCTACTCCCTGGCCAGGTCTGGTCAAGAGCGTACGCAAGGGGGTGGGTGGGGTGGGATTGAACCCCTCACTTTGGCTTAATATTTTACAAAAACTTTATTTCCTGCGCAAAGGAGATTATTGTTTTTGCATACTCTTTGCTTATTTATTTGTCGACTTAATGCAAATACCGCGGAATGAATTTGCATGCAAATTTCAAGGAACATTGTAAATGGAACAAAAAGTAGTAATTATAGTTTTTTGTAGTAATCTGAGTTATGGTTTGCATCCAGAAAGCATCTCACTACTTTTTGCAGACTTTTCGTCCACTACGCCTGTTAAAGATTGTGTTCCACGACAGTTCACTTTATCCCAAACAATTGTCTTTGTTTTGTCTGCTATGACTGATCAGCGCTTGCGCTGACCGCATTGGCTACATTACCGATTTATGTACCATGATAAACTGTTGCACGAGCTAAAAAACAGCAGTTGTTAACATAGAAGCATTCAGGCTTTTCATAATGTCTCAGCAGGGAAAAACGAAAACTAAAAGTTGCTAAACTTCTATACATAACAAAATTCGAAAGGTTTCTTGCGGACTTTATGCGCATTCACAATTCTGGTGTAGTTTAGCAAGATTCGATCTTGCAAACCGGGGTGTGGCGGTGTGCGTCAGTCAGACCAGTCGCACACTTTCTATGCTCGACTGCTCGTATTCGACAAGACATAAGCGCAGCCTCATTTTTCCGTTGTAAATTACTCTGACTGACGCGCTGATGAGTGTGCTTTACTCCCCGGTTTTAGCGCGCAGCCTGTTGTTTTTGTAGTTATGAACTGCTGTGTCGTACCGCTGAGTTTATTTTCCTCAGATATCCTAACCTGGACCGCTGATAGTTATATTCAGTGCATTGACACATAAATTAAGGGGAGTGCGTGTAGAAGAATATGCATATTATGTCAACAAACGTCGCCAAAACGTTGGTTTGGAAACATGATTATGACGTAAAATTGTGACGTCACAAACAGCGCACACCAAATGCAAATGACCAACATATGCCACTGAATGAAATCCCCCCATGAAAATTTTCTACGTACGCTACTGGGTCTGGTTACAATCACCGCTGATGCAAGCTGTAGGGACTAGGGTTTCTGGATCATGCACTCTCAGAGTGATATAAAAAAAATAAAACATCATACAGGACTGGCTGAGGAGACTCACGAATACACAAAAGAGAAGAACAGATAGAAAAATGCATATGAAAAACTGAAGGCAAATGATTATTTACAAAACTGCTAGATAAATGTAAAATCGCAAAATCCCTAAGCATTTTCTTGGATATAACACCCTGAAAAGTTGACAGAAAATAAAAGAAATACTGTGATTTAATGCTTTGCTTGTAATTATCTAACCTCAAACAAAACGTTTTCTTGCCTTTACTGTAAATTTGTCGATTGTTCCTTCAAAAACTGCTATAAATGAAATTTGTCACATCCATTAAACTAAGGAATATCTAAGATCAGTTACGCTCCGCGCGAAGTTCCAGGTTAACAATTGTTTGACCTGAATTTCGACAATCGTGTTCATGGAAATGCTCAGTTTCTAGGCCAAAATGATATAAAGCACATGTAGCACTAACTGAAAAGTTAACAATAATTAACAGACTCAACGTTGTTACACAGCTGCAACTATAATTTTGCAAAAGTATTCAGGATTTATTTAAATATACCACAAATAAAATTCATCATAACTTCCTTCAGAACCACATCAAATCCATTTCAACATGAAGTTTGTCTAACCATAAAAGCTCAAAAATTTTCTTAAACATCAGGTCTGTAGTGGTAACAACCTGGGGCATGCAGATAAGTCCGGTCATTTCCTGGGCAACTGCTTGATTGTGTGCTCCTAACCAAATTCTAGTATTGAGAAATGTGAAAAATACAGGCATTTGAAATAAGTAAAAACTAGTTTTGACTAATAAACAAGTTTTGAAAAATTGAATTAAAATGAATTAAAAGAGTATTTTTTTGTTTTGAATGTGTTAGGTTTTTAATAATTTGTTTCATTCTGTGGTGCTTGAGACACCTGTTAATAAGCAAAGTTCTTCCACTCATGGGTAAGCTATGCATTGAGGAATTAGAAATTTATTCATGCAAATACGTATCAGATAGGTCCACCAATAGTGGCGATTCTAAGGGGGGTCTGGTTGGGCCATGCCCCCCAGTTTTTTGCTTGGCCCTCCGTTTGGCCCCCCCAGTTTTTTTCTTAATTTCTCGTTTAAGTTCGTTTGGTTGACATACACAGGGTTGCCAAATGCGTTCTGTAAAAATACCGGCCATTTTGTCAACAGCGCCAGATCTGAGCTGTGTCGTAATTCGTAAGCAACACAGGGAAAACAGAGACAATCAGTATTGTTAAGCCACATTTAATAATTTGCCCTATTTTGGCTGATTCGTTACATTTCGGTGTGTGTGTGACGTGATCATCACACCAAGGATTGCGTCAACAGCAGCAAATAAACTACGCTGAAGAAACTATCCTGACAAGATTCGCTACAAGAGTCATTATGATTTGAGAAATTCTGCGTTAGTTTCTTTTGAAGTTACAGCAAATTATTTTATTTTCACAATACCGGCTTCAGACACCGATTTTCAAAATACCGGCCTTTTACCGGCCTTTGCCAAATTAGCAATAAAATACCGGCAAGGCCGGTGAAATACCGGCCATCTGACAACCCTAGACATACGCAGTAGATAACTTTCGGCCAGCAATATTTTAAACCATAATTTAGAAACCCTCTAGCCTCCATTCAATATTTCCCAAATGCATGATAAGCTGTGCTGTTGCTTTTGACGGTCGGGTAGCTAGAGTTGTTCATGACGACATACACCAGTACTGTAGTAGATGCTCGGATCCTGCGTGAAATTTAGTCAGACCGCGATCGTGGTGTGGAACAATTCATTTCGAAACTATTTCGGAAGATTGATCTTTCGTGCATTTCAGTGTGAGATGGAACTGGATTATGTAACTGTCAGCAGATTGTTGTTTGACCCAGTAGTAAATGTTTGTGAAAGCAATAAGAATTGGTTTCAGTTTCTATTTGAATAAGAGCTGATGATGCCTACTTTGTAGGCGAAACATATACTCTGTAAGATCTTAGTGTCTGATTCTGTGCTGAGAAAGCATTTCTTTCAATAGACAGAATTGGTTTCAGTGAGTTTATCAGAATTTATCCTGGCTGCAATATTGCATTCTGCTGCCTTGTGTATGATTTCAAAACATTTTACGTAAGTGGTTCGTAACTACAGTTTTAACTCTACCCACACATGTCCTGCAACCTCATAATTTTGTACGGATTTTCTGTAATGATTCAGAAGCAATTTTTCGCGTATTTCAGCTCTTTTCCGAGGAGGTCAAATATTTCTATCAGAAAAACACTTGAAAAAATTCGCAAATCATATTCATTTAGTGAAAATGATTTAAAATATGAAATAACTTTGTCAAAGAATTTGCTTCGGAAGGCGTCGAAGCTGC
>Ga0210059_1011406_pt1 | contig 13592 bp, 6 predicted proteins | sample Ectturendosymbi2_FD_188042 | JGI IMG/M metagenome (GOLD analysis project Ga0210059, IMG submission 188042) | Ecteinascidia turbinata endosymbiont from Florida, USA - Sample 2 (SPAdes) (version 2) | ecosystem: Host-associated > Tunicates > Ascidians > Unclassified | place: Key West, Florida...
TCAAGTCGTTTGTTATATTTTCGGTTGCGCTCGATGAAAGCTCGGACATTTCGGACGTTGCACAACAAGCCATATTTATTCGTGGCGTTGATGAGACTTTGTCTGTCACTGAGGAGTTCCTGGGATTGGTTCCTATGATCGATACCATAACAGCCAATGATATTTTCAACTCTCTCGTTGGAGTACTGAACAGGGTGGGGATATACTGGTCCCGTGCTGTAGGTATTGCTGCAGATAGCGCGCCATCAATGATAAGCAAAAAAAGCAGGCATTGCGACAAAAGTTAGATAAAAAGTACAGGTTGTATGTGGAGGATGTGAATTTTGGACATTTCACTGTATTTCGCACCAGGAGACATTGTGTTGCAAATCCTTAAGATTGGATCACGTCATGCAAGTGGTTGTCTAGACAGTTAATTTCATCCGAACCATCACCGTCAGTTTGACAGCCTTCTCAGTAATAAGGCGTTTTTTATTTACATGGGGAAATTGAAAACTTTATGTGCTAATAATCATTTTCAGATAAGCTTGAACTTTTTGCATTAAAGTTATGAAAACAGTTGGAAGTTGTAAATACTTATAACCAGGGTGTTATACGGTGATTATATTGGTCCGGCCCGCTTGAGATTAAATTTGCCTGAATTGGCCCCTGAACTGAAACAAGTTTGACACCCCTGGTTTACGGGTTGGGCTTAGGGATTAGGTTTAGTATGCTTCTACCAAACGTAGTGCAGTCTACTGTCACATTACAGGTGGCTGACATATATGTTTTCAAAAATGAAGGTCTGCTGGCACACCTATAGCCACTGCCATTTTTTAAGGTCTGACCTTGGTAACTGTTAAAAGACATTTTGAGAGACCGCAACTATTTTATCTCAATACTGAGATGGTCATAAAGTGAGCTTTTATTATATTTTGATGGTGGTTATGCAGTGAGCTTCTACTGTATTCTGAGAGACCCTGTTGGTCCGTCTAAACAGCTTAAAAAAGCATTGTATGCAAGTGTTTGCTGATGAGATGGGAAACTGAGTTTACGTTTATGTCAAAATGTGCAGACTATTTAAATCAACTCAAAGGCAATTTTGTTGACAGTGTGCCATTTTTTATTATATTGGCCAATATTGAAATAATTATATATTTTGTAGTTGGGTATCAAGATGACTACATATTAAATAGAACTGTTCAATGTTTTTGCATTTGTTACCACTGCTGGTTTTCAAGGTATAGAGTTTGTGAACACTTATGTTTTCATGTGTCAATCAGGCTAATATTTTTTGTAACTGTGCATGATTGTTAGGTGAGATATGCTAATGGCTATTTGTGATTGTTTGCTAATGCCAGCAACACAGTTTAGTTTCACTACTGCATTATCATTTGCTGTTGATATAGTTCATTATATCACAAACAGGATTCAAATATAAAACAGTGATATCAAGGTTGCAATAAAGCAGCAGAAACTGTCATATAATCTGATAAGACCATAGCATCTGTTTCTTGGTTGTGAAAGAATTCCTTTCGATAGACAGTGTATCAAGTACAATATATAATTTTTCAATGTTATGGCATTACATAGCATGTCCACACAGCCACATATATATATGTGAGCCGATTGGGAGATTGAGTAAAAACAACAGAATAATTGTGAGCAGTGGCAAACTAAACATCTGAATGAAATGGCTAAACACTAAGATTGGACTCCTTACCAGTTATTCAATACACATATTTGGTAATATGGAAAGGGTACCGTATTTACTTCATCGTTAGTCGCCCTTGATTGTAAGCCCCACGAAATGGTGTTAAAAAATTAATGTAAGCTGCCCTTGATTGTAAGTCACACTTGGACATAGATCACCTAAGCCTCTGAGTTACTTTCACATAGTAGTACGTTTCGTGTTGATTCGTAACCCTGGAAATGATGTTTACAACTTCCTTGTATTCATCATTATCCTTCCTGTGATGGATGTGCACATGATTCTCAAGAGAATAGAATGTGACAAGAGAGTTTGGTCGAAAAAAATGTGACCAACGCAAGACTGAGCATTATCTATACCAGGTTTTCTCAACTGGGACCCTGAGTTCCCCTTGGAGGCCACAGAGCAGTTCTGGCTTTCACTAATTAGCTCTGCCATGATATTGCAAAACCTAAGTGTAACAATATTAATTATATGCCAGTTGAAAGGGGAAGGGGGCCACAAACCAAGAAACATTGAGAACCACTAATCTATACCTTTTGATAAGGTAAAGGAATAAAAAATGTAAACTGCCCTTGATTATAAACCACACGAAATGATGAAAAAAATGTATAAGCCGTAGCTTACAATCGAATAAATGTGGAATATATCATCTGCAGTCGGACGTTTTTTGGGAGTATTTTTTGCTTAACTTTTTCCATTTAAACTTGGCTTTTGCAATTTTTTGTATCTTATTTTTGGCCAATGTGTGGACATTTTTCTGTGAAAGATGCATCCAACTACAGAGTTTTAGAATGTATTTGGTGCAGAGTATTTGTATGGTAAGGTTTAGAAAAATTATTAAGCCACCCTTCATTCTAAGCTGCACAAAATGGTGTTAAAAAATTAATGTAAGCTGCCCTTGATTGACAGCCACACTCGAACATAAGTTACTTGAGCCTTTGAAATAGTTTCCTGCACTAGCACGTTTTGTGTTTGATTGGCAACCCTGGTAATGATGCTTACACCACTACAACTACATTCTGTTCATATTCCTTCCTGTGACAGGACATGCACATTTTCATGTGATGCTGAAGAGGTGAAAGATAATGTGAAACGAGAGTTTGGTTGACAAAACATAGTGAAGGAAGGACTGAACATATTCTAGACCAGGGGTCACCAACGTGGTGCCCACAGGCACCAGGTTGCCCGCAAGGACCATGTAAATCGCCCCCGGGCCTGTTATAAAAATAACATCAGCATGATCAATGTATTCACATTAAGTAATATCAGTACTAAATTAATTGAAGGTAAATTGAGCAAAATTTTTATTCAGAAGTGTGTATGAAACTAGTAGCCCTTCGCATTAATCAGTACATAAGAAGTAGCTCGCAGTTTCAAAAAAGTCGGTGACCCCTGTTCTAGACCTTTGATAAGCTAAAGAAGAAACATGTAAGCCACCCTTGATTGCAAGCCGCATGAAATGATGAAAAAAACATAAGCTGCAGCTTACAACAGAATACATATGGTAGAAAAAAATATATACATTTAGGAAAAAAGTGCTACTTTAACATTTTGCATAAGAAAAGTAGAATTATATAACCCCTAAAGCTGCTCTTGATATGACCTAAGTTGACATTTTTTGAATAAAACAATTCCACAAAAGACATCCTATTATTTTTTATTATCAGTTCATATCATGCATGGACTAACCAGGCAAAACAATTGTAGGAAAGGCAGTGACTTCTGAGATAAGTCTGTTGTTTCGCTGAGACATTTCAGTCATTTATCCAAAAAAGCTTAAAAAGTCTCTGTAAGTTTTTTCTTTTATGACAGTTTTATGTGACTGAAAATGGCATTATGACCAAATTGAAAAAATTTGGTCAATGACTGAAAAAAACAGGCATATTTAAGTACAGTACTGTTGGTAATGATAAAAAGAAGCAAAAGTTTTGCCAGCAGAAATTAACAGACATCATTTAAATTTTATTATATTGGAACACTCCTGTTGAGCTGCATCAAATATAGACTTCTGTTGCAATATACATGCTTCGCAATATGGAAAGCAACTCACTACGCAAGTGCATGATTTGCATTATAAACTTGCTGCCAATGTTCATTTTTCCAGTGTTTTTTGTGACGGCAATTGGCGGCAGGTCAAAGCCTGAAATTTGCTTCTTGGCAGGGCAGTTAAGGTGAACGCCCAAGAAGCACTTCAGCGATTCACTCAGTGACACGTGTATCGAACACCCAACCTTCCAGTTGAGAGCAAACACTATGCCACTGAGCTATCACTGCTCTACAGTGTTCAGCTGGTGATGTGTTCTGTTGTCTTGAATGCAAACATAGGTGCAGAACTGACTGGTAGTGATGATTGAATTGAGGTTAATTCTTTCTCAATTGTAAGTGAGTATATTTCCTCAAATGTTTAAAAGTTCTTGCAGATGTTTCTTTCAAGACTAATTAAATAACCTTCGCAATAAATTGTCTATTCTCATTGATCTGACAACACAACCCAGCAACTGTCACGAAATGAGCTATTAACGAGTTAGCAGATGTCTCATCATGTAGCACTGGATGTTGCGCTACATTCTAACATTTTGTACTTTAGACACAATAAAACGATAGGAAGGACTTGCTTGCCAATAATATAAGAGTACTCTTTGTGGTTGTCAGTAATTAAAGCTAGTTTATATTAATTTGGGAAATGACCAAGGAAAGGCAAATGGGAACACATGGTAGATATAATAACTGCTAGTGATTTGAGTTTCTAAGGTTTGCATAACATACAGTATGTAAGTAAAGTAACTCAACATTGAGATACAAGCTTCACGATGTACAGTTTTGTGTGACCACCATATTGATAGATCTATATGTTTTTCTCAGAATTTGCACAACAGGCATGGTGTTAAAGAGAAGCCTGTTGTCTAGGTTGTTTATTTGCATACTTCTATCTCACCAAGGTATGTATAAAATGTTTATAGATTTGTGAAGAGTTTACTTATTTGTTTCAATGGCAAATCTGCAGGTTGTGCATATTTCTTCCCAATTTTTTTATTTGATTTTTTGTCAAAATACTAAGTAGTGTAAGCTTATAGACAATTGGTAACTGCCAAAAAGCATTGCTAACTTTGCTGTCTCCCATACCAAGTTATCTGCATGCATGGATAGTACACTTAGTCCTCAGACTCTAAACGTTGTTACTTCCATGTGCAAAATTAAATTTCTGTTGTGTACAATGGCTCGCCGTTGCTATTTTTCAAATGGTATATTACTTCTTTTGCAAAATAATTACAAGTTCTATTATGGTTTTGCAGTACTTGCTAAATTTGTTACATATGATGAATTACTCACTACTGGATTGGAAGCATATTGGAATGAAGAATGGGAAGACACCATAATGTACTTTGAGAAAGCTCTTCAGAATTTTAAGTACGTTATTCAAACAGAACCTACAATGTTGTTAACAATATAGACAGTCATTTTATGTTAAATGCTGTTTTGAAAATCAACTCCTAATGAGATGCATTGAATTAAACATTTCTGTCTCAGATTTATTGAGGAGGGAGTATGGAACTGTTCGAAAAGTTGTCAGCCATCAGTCACACCTTCAGAGTTACCCTGGAATGTGCAGTACATTATTGACAAAGGTTATTATGTTAGCGTATTTTGATATTATGAAATGGATGAGTAATTTGATATTACCAGGAATGAGTAAAACATCGCACTTTATTGTTATTTTTTAACAAACGTTTTGAAAACATGCTTTGAACCCATTATCTTTTTAAAACTGTATTCACAATATTTTTGAAATAGTGCTGTTTCAGATGTTGTTTTATGATTCCCCGGACAAAGAAGTCATCTCGTTTTGTTTTTTCCAAATTGTTACATTTTTGAAAGCCTCATAAAATAACGTCATGATGACATATAGTGAATTGTAAATATCCCTGGTTGTTTAGGATGAAAGTCAGAGAAGTCAACTTCAGTGTAAGATTAACGCATTAGCTGTGAAAGTTTTTGCAGAGTGACTTGACACGCATTATTGTGTATTGTTCAAGAAGAATTCAAGAACCTGACGTGCCATTTGGTCATGTAATATATTTGCAGCTTTGTGCATGGAAAAATGTGAAAATGAAATATTTGGTGATGCAAGAGCTATTACACGGATATCTGAAGATGCAAAAGTTACTTTAAAATCTCGAGAAATCTACAAATATCTACAATTTGCTTACTTCAGGGTGAGAACTTAGATTCATATGCAACTTTTTCTTGTCTTTATTCATGAAGTTGAAACTGTTTTCTGCTAACTGGCATGGTTGAAAAAATGGAAAGCGCTAGAAATTTGTGGCTGATGGTGATGCAAGTATACAGTGCAACTTTATCTACAAAAATTGTTGCTAATGTTTCTGACATTATCTGCAATAATTGGGCATCGAAACATATTTTGTTGCAGGGTGGATATTTTGCGAAATCATTAGCCGCTACGCACACCTATTTGTTGTATGACCCTGATGACCCCATGATGATACGCAACATGGACTACTTCAAGAAACATGAAAATACAACCAGTGACATGTTTGTGAATCTTGAAGCATATCCCTATCAAGTTTCCTACGATCTCGGTATGTTGTTGAATCTGCTGCTTAGTTAGCCGTCTTGGTGTGTTTCATGCGTACAGCCGAAAACAGGGTTTCTCAACCGGGGCGTTGTTTCTTTTAGATGCTGATTATGTGTTTGTTCACTGTGTGGAAAAAACGACAATTTGAAAAACTGATGTTGTAAATAAAACGGACATTCGAAAGATTGGCCTAAAATTGCATCAAACAACACATATTATTTCGGTGCTGGCGAAACTTGAAATAAGGCCATATAAGCTTGATCTGACCCAAAGTTTCACTGAAAATTTTAACGTAAATTATCATCAAAGCGTTTGCGGTTATGTGCACGAGAAAAAAATTTACATCTACTTTTAGGAAGTGTGCGTTGAAAGCTTCAGTTTGTGAAGCGGCTGTCTAAAAGAAAAATATTTAAACTTTCCTGTTGGTTTTGCATAAGGTTTAGCCTTTTTTCACGAAACTCGTGGCCTTTAGTCTTTGAACTGGTGCACTGACATTCTTGACTCGGCTGCTTTTTTTTGCATCGCTTTAAACGTTCTTTTCCTAAGCCGTGTCTGTAAATTGCAGGCCTTGAAGCGTATCATGCCGAAGACTATACGAAAGCTGTAACGCTGTTTGAAGATGCTTTAGTGATGTTTTATGACGCGTTGAGCAAGTGCGAAGCTGTTTGCGAAGGAGAATACGATGTTGGTGAGGAATATCCCGACGAACCCACCAGCTTTAATCAGCAAATAATAGGTAAAGTTTTCTTGTGATATATTGGTAATGCGGATTGTGGTTATTATTTTCTAAAACAATTTGGCTACCATGTTGCTTTTTACTAAATGATTCCGAAAACTTCCGAAATTTGCCAATAACCAACGTTGGCCTGTGATTGTAAAAGCCTCAATTTTGAGTCGCGTTGCGGATGAGCCACCTGGTGTTCTCTACCGCAAGTGCGAAGATGTCGGCTCTGAACTTTGTTTTCTATCTGACAGACTGTTCGACTGCGTCGACTTGCCAGGGTGCCAAGGGCCATTTGACAACTGCTGTAAAATTTCCCGTACTTAGTCGTGTTGTTGGTTTATAGCAGTGGGCTCAACAATACGGTCCGCGGGCCATATCCGGCACGCGAAGCCATTTCATCCGGCTGCAAAGAAATTGTGTCAATAACGAAAAAATAATATATTTACGAAACGTTTGTTGGTTTGGTAGAAAGTAATATGTCCCGAAAAATGGCATTGCGTGAGATGTCCGGCCCTCGAACTGTTGTGTGATAGATTATGTGGCCCCTCTAATCAAAAAGTTTGGAGAGGAGACCCCTGTTTTATAGTCGCCTGTAATTTGTTTTTTTGTTCTTCATTTTTTGTCATACCGGCATTACTCAGGTGTCCATTTGTCAACGGTGTTCACTGTAGATACTGCGGAAATGCTAGTGAAATGGTTGCCAGGTTCAGACTTGTCCCTCATTCGTCTTTGTAAGCGTAGCGGACGAAGCCCTTACACCGTTGTTAGACTGGCACCATTATATGTGGTGTGAAGTAGTGGTATGGACGCGAGAAGCATTTGCGTTTAAAAATAAAAACAGGCAATTGTGAAATCTGCTGCGCACGTTTATTTTGCGAAATGTGTTTGGACGAGAGACTGTTTGTTTTGCTTCAATAGCACGTTGGAATGTCGCGATATTCGGAATGTCGCGCGTTTGTGAGAAAATTGCAAGAACTGTTCGTCTGCTTGCAGATCACACGCGGGCTGTACTGGAATGCCACGTGGTTTGCCCGGTCGAAGTGGCAAGAGTGTCCAAGAAGTCAGTCATCCGGAACTACCTGCCCAAGCATTACAGCTTTTTGCACCACGCTTATCTACAACGTATGCTCCTGCCCGCGCGAAACCTATATTTTAACCGAAAGATTTGCTAAACCTGTGCTGGCGTATGGTCGTGAAGACGTGTTTTTCAGGCTTCGCGCAGTTTATGTGCTTTGTTTCATTCCCTGGTGTTTCTCAGTTGGACCTTTACTGTGAAATGCCATCAGAATTCACGCGTAAATGTTTGTACTTTAAGTTTAATGCAGTTTTTTTTCCATGCAATACGTTTTCCCTGATGCTAGCCGCTTTTTCACCGGCATTAACGCAGATAAAGTTTTGCCAAGAAACAGGACGTCGATGCTTTATTTCCGTGTTGCATGTTGCATTTGACTTTTGATGTGTTTTCAGTCGGAGATAATGCGAAGGCTGCCACATGCGGGAAAGCCTATCTGCTGTTTCATCCTGAAAATGCGGTCATAAAAGCCAACCTGCAAAACCTGAAAACTGACAGCGATGTTGCTCCCCGTCAAGTACGTTTTTTGTGGCAGTCTTTTGTGAAATATGCCTTTTTCCTAGAATCGTGAACTGAAATTGGATTTTTTCTGTGTCAATATGCAGATTTGTAAGAATTATCAACGTTTTATTCCAAATTTCAAATAGGGAGCGTAAGATTTTGGGCCGAAAAAAGAAAGGTAGACATGGTGTGAATTGTAGAGTTAAACCGAAACATCATCTGTGATGCCAAAAACTCTGCAGTCTTGATTTAGCTTTACATTTGCTATATTTTGAAACTGATAGCGCAAAGTTTCGCGAATCGTTTTTTCCAGGACGCCGTAAAGTTTTACAGCCGTCTTCGATCTCAGTCCGAACTCTTAAAATACTTGTATCAAAATTTCGGTATTCACGACTATGACGCCACCATACTCGACCCTTACCTTCACGAAGATCATGACGATACCGAAGGGTCGACTTCAGAGGAGAACACGCCAGCTGTGCAATCCAGCGACAAGGAACCTACGGACACCAAACCTGATGTGACCTCCTCTAGTGAAGGTAGACCTGCTGTCTGCAGTTCCTTTCTACCGGAAGCGCTGATATGTTGATTTTGTGATGTTGAAATTTCCCTTTTTTGTGTGTTTTTCAGGAGCTCACAAAACATTCATGGGTTTCTGCGTCATTGTATTCGCCGCTCATTAACAGTTGTTGGGCATGCAACTTTTTAACATATTGTTTTCCAAAACTTCATCATTTAATTTGCGTACCTTTGCAACTGAATTGCCTTTTAAAGTAGACCGATCAGGGAAATGCATTTGCGCTCTCTCCTTACATTCGGTTTTGCGTCGTCAAACTCTGATATCCGTATTTCGAATATTTTTGTTTCTCTCCTCGCTAGGAATTTGCAATGAAAACCGAAACAAACACATTGTGAACTTAATGCTGCACGTTTAAAAAGACTTTAAATGTTGCTATTTTGCAAAAAGCTTTCTCTCATCCTTAGACTCTACCAGTGTTTGGCAAAGCAATGATTCTTTTTGTAGTGAACGACATCAGTGAGACTGAGATTGGTGACGAGTATTCGTCAATGAAAGAGAAAACCGACGACATTATTGAGTCTAAAGATTTCCACAATGAAATGATGGAAGATCTTCGCAAAAAGCGCGATCTCAAGGTATTGTTGATTATTGTATACAATGGAAGCAGGTGAAGTAGTTTGTTTTAATCAATTCTTCCCAACAGAGGCACAACAACTAAACTGCCTGGTCGACTTTGTCAGGGGTCCTCCAGATCACTGTAAGACAAAATAAATTAACAGCAAAACTTAATAAAAGTTATAATAGGGAGGCGAAGATTTTAACATTTACGTAACAACGGTCCGATTGTCTGACAATGTCATAATAAAGCAAAATTAGTCAGGAATCACTGGAAACTAATGCTTCCTTAGGCAGGCGACTCGTTCCCTTTCCAACGCGCTTCACGTAAAGTTGGGGTTGTTGATGTTAATCTCCTTACACGTAAGGTTTTGTCGTAATGATGTCTCCATGGCAACGTTTCACTCTGCGAGGGAATGCTCGTCACAACAATGTGCTGCATCACAGAAGTCATAAGTTCGACCCAATTGATTGAAACCTCAGTGGTTTTCACATTTGCAGTTTTTATGCAGTTGCCGGCATAGAGGCGTCGATAAACAACCATTGGAAAGCCAGTTTAAAGCTTTTTAGCACGGGGAACTTTTCAGTTTGAAGCGGGAACTGTGGATATCTACGTTTCCGCTTCTTTCACAGAACTGTGGTTCCGCGTAAAAGTTTCAATTTTCAAATGCTGGGCGGGAAACCTGCTGTTGTGTAAATTGTGATGGAGCAAAAATTTTTGGCAATCACTGTTTCAAAGATACGGAATGTAATGCTTGCCAAGATGTTGTTGAGTTTGCATTCGGCTAACGCTTTTTCGCGCTCTTTCTGCAATAAGTTCAGAAACTTAGAAAAGCAGAAATAGATAACTTCGTAAAATACCGAGTTTACAAAACTGTTTGTTTTCAAAAACTTCGTTTTTCAAGCGTTTTAAGAAAGCAGAAACAGAAAAACTTCGAAAAATACCGCGTTTACGAAACTGTTCGCTTTCAAGCGAAAACTTTTGCAATGGTATATAAACATTTCCCTTTTTCCTATCCAAAGTCAGGAATCTATTGAGGATAAACTGAAACGGCCTAAAATGTTGCAACACCTTCGTGACAAGTACCGTGCGGATGCACGAAAGTATTAGTTTTTGTGTATGCGAAACTTTTAATCATTACTTGGCGCGTATATTCAACGTATATCAAATATAGCAGAACAAAACAAACTCTCAAACAGTTGCTTTCTGACTCTACTCAAATCTGGGTTTGCTGATTGCAGTGAAGCTACTTACTTAGAAAAGCGACAGACTTATAGCAATGGGCAGCACGTGTTCCTGGTAAAATTCCTGTTTGGTTTTCTTGTTCAAACTTTGAAGACAATTTCAGTTTGTGTGCTCAACGTTTTTTGCGTGATGTCCTGTAGCACGACGAACTATGCAGCGAGACCACTCCTAATGCTGCTAAACGTCAATCAAAACTAGGATCAGACGGACGTGAGCGTTTTGGAAGGAGAATCGATCGGACGACGAACTGTTGACCTGGAAAACCTGCTCTACATCGAGGACTCGTCGTCTCTATCTGCTCCACCAGTTGCTGAAGGTCCGATTCTTTTCGAAAAAACAAAGCTTCTGGCAAATTCCTCCCAAATGCTCGGACCGCTGAGATTCGCCCTGGACGGACTGGCCACAGACAGCGAATGTCAAGAGATGATCGATTTGGAGCTGGTTTGTGTTCGAAATCATGACTTTCTTTTAGATTTGTGACTTCGCACGCAATAGGAAAAGGGGTATAAGTTTTTAAAGTCATCTCTTGAGCTTGTTCAACTTGATAAAAAATCGGGAAATGAAATTAGATATCTTTACTTGGAGTACTTGCCAGTAAAATATATTGAGCGTTACGTGTACTTCCGCGTGTGAGTGAAAATTTGGATTGTTTAAAAAATTCATCACACGTCACCAGCACACAACGATAAGTACCTGTGGGTTCAGCAACAACGAGATACCATGAATGTTGTGAGCACAGTTTCAGTGAACACAACCACGATGATGAAACGCTGCTTTTACGCAGCCATTGATGTTTGTCTTCATGGCAGGCGGGAGGTTTGCAAGGCGACGGGTACCGTGGCAGAGAACACCCCCACACGCAGCATGAATCTTTCGAGGGGATCACTATCCATCGCAGTGTTCAGGTTTGTTGATGTGACCGCGCACCACTGTCCCATCTCAGGTGGGAAACTGCGCAGTGAAATCTCGTTCTCCGTTCTCATGCGCTTGTAACATTCAAATTTAATATCAAATATATATTGCACAGCCCTTGGAACGCGTGAAACGCTTCACTGGTTGTGCGTCAACATGGCAGAGGCGGTCGGAGTTACATTTTCCGACTCCGCTCCTGTTCCAAAATTTTGGAATCCAGGTCCGATAATTTTAAAAAAATTTGAAAATCCGACTCCTGTTCAGACTCCGGCAACAGCCATCAATGCAACCGAAATTCAGCAGTTTTTACTTTATAGAAATGACATGTACAAAGACCACGCGGACTCCTGCTGCTGCAGAAAATCAAAAGTGACTCCGGGTCCGGTTTTTGAAAAATTTTTGACCCCGGTTCCGAAAGAAAAACGCACAATCCTGCAGGAGTCGACTCCGGCACTTCGAAACCGTGGCCACCTCTGCCACATGGTTGCGTAATGTTGTGCGCACTAAAACAACATTTGTTGAGTGCAAATTTTTTCTTAGAAGGAGCACTGCCGCGCACACCGTTGCGCATGCGCATAAAGCTCTGAAATCACGATCGCATCTGATCAAGCGTAATACTTGTAGCTTTGTGCGTAAAGTCGCATTTTCAAGTTGTGCACAAGCGCACACTTCTTCGAAGTGTCCGGAGGCAGCTTTCTTTCACTAGACTTCGATGTCACGTGACTTTGTCTCCTGTCACGTGAATGGCAGTCAAATAGCTCAATGGTTTAACCGTGTCATCTGCAGCTGGTGCAAGAACGGAAGCTTCCTCTTCGTTCTGCCGAGCTTTACTACGACCTGAGCGAACGAGTTCGGCTTCAGGTGAAAGCTTACTTCAAGCTTGAGCGAGAACTTTACTTCGACTACACCCACCTTGTCTGTCGCACCTCTCTTAAAGGTAAGTTCGATCGAAAGTTCAACTTCGTTGATTTCTTTGTCTTGCTTGTTGAACTAGGTGGGACGTAACAACAGAAACCAGAGAACCGTCCGCCTGGTGTCGCTCGAGACCGAAACGCAATGTTTTTAAACTCCTAACGGAGCATTGGATACATCCGGGGCAGCGCTTAAACAAGAAACGGGGAAAAGTCGCAATTCGTATCGTGCCGTGCGTTACTTGCGGATAATCTCATTGCCGAGCGGTTGCAAAGTTCGCCGATATGTGAGGAACCTCATCAACAGCGTGGTATCGACGATTGGGAGTGGCGATGTTTTTGACAACACACTTTGACGACACTGAGTTAGATAGATGCGAGCGTGATTGGTATTGCAGGTAGTGGTCGTTAGCAAAAGCAACTGAGGTACATCTGTGCTGGTAATATGCTTTTCTGTCGAAAAACGTATCTGAAACGGTTGCGGATAATTCGATTTCTTGCGTGAGAACATCTTACAAATAACTTTGTATTTAGAACTTTTACTGTTAGTTTTTTTGGTGAGCGCATGCTGTGCCTGGTTGTGTCGGACGTAAAGCATCTTACCCCTTCATTTTTATTATTTTCCAAGGCAAGCTTGTCTGTCTCGCCCATTGATGCTGGGAAGACCGGTTAAATAAGTTGCTATTGTTATGTGGTCCAGTAAGGGTTTTGTACAGTATTTTCGGCTTTGCGAGATCTGTTTATTTCGAATTTTGCCGCGAGATCTGTCAACCGTCTTTCGTTTGCCGGCACAACGCAAACGTC
>Ga0210059_1011407_pt1 | contig 13592 bp, 7 predicted proteins | sample Ectturendosymbi2_FD_188042 | JGI IMG/M metagenome (GOLD analysis project Ga0210059, IMG submission 188042) | Ecteinascidia turbinata endosymbiont from Florida, USA - Sample 2 (SPAdes) (version 2) | ecosystem: Host-associated > Tunicates > Ascidians > Unclassified | place: Key West, Florida...
ATAGGACAGGGTGGCTGGCAATTAACATCAGATGAAAGTTGAAACACTGTCAGACAATGTACAGTTCGGACTCTGATTACTTGGCAAAACTTTTTTACTTGCCTAACCTGTTTATTTTACTTTTTTTACTTATTCTTCACTAAACTGATTTTTTACTTTTTTGTTTTTTTTACTACTTTTTCCTGAACTGTTTTTTAAACCTTTTTTACTTTTTTTAACGTTTTTTTACTTGGCAATTGCCCCCCCCGGCTACGCGCCTGCCCAAATCCCGACCTACGACTTTGTTAGAAAGCCGCACAAAAAAAGTTTCCCACAAGTCAATTGACACGTTTTGTTTTATTACACTAACGAAGTCCGTTACACCGTTACCGTTAGTATTTAGGAAGGGACCCGGAGCCGGAGCTTCCTCTTCCGATCCTAAATTATAGACTGAGCTTCGGCTCTTTCTGATTTTTAATTTGAGCTCCAGCTCCTTCTGACGTAAGTCTATTGGGCAATATCATTAGTACCGTATCTAGGAAGGGACCTGGAGCTTCCTCTCAAATGGCCACAGCTATGGCTCCGGTCCTAAATTTTAAACTGAGCTCCGGCTCTTTCTGATTTCTAATTTGAGTTCCGGCTCCTGATTTTTAATTTGAGCTCCGGCTCCGTAGCCCTGGATTATTTTCACAAGAATTCTGAACGTAATATTAGCGTCGTAATGCAATTTCTTAGTTCAGCTTTTTAATGGATTGGTTCAGCTATTTAATACTTTCTTTAAATAAAATTATTAAAATTTAGGACCTTGTGTTTGCTTTATCAGGTTTGGGGGCGAAAACGACGTGTCGAGAGTGAAACGAGGTCGATGGAATAAAAACGTTTGAGAGGAATAAAAAAGTTTGAGAAACTGTTGTAAAGGAAGCTATATAGACTGGAGATCCGAGCTGCGTGCGCAAGTGCAAAGTTAAGTCAATCAAATCCAGTTGGCAAGCGAATTGAAATTAATGCAACTACTTCGCTCTTGTTGAACGGCACATTCGTTCGAAGAACAACTGGCCTGGAGAAAATTGCTAACATGAACTGATTAGCTTTCTCGCTTTCGCTAACAAGCGCAGACGCGTTTTTATATAACGTCTGGTCGCACGATCAACTATCCGTTTTATGACACGAACACAATCCACGCAAAAAGGAGACTTCAAAAGAGAGCAACACATGCATCCGTCCAAAGTTCCCCAAAGCACAACTTTATAGTTATTCTTGATGCATGGACCACTAGCGGACGCTGGCTAATTTGGTGGGGAGATGCGACATCGATTTGCAATGAACCCAATGCTTCATAGGGCCATACTGCGTAAATCAAACTTTCGCATACGTACATTCACGACGAAACAAGTCTAAGCTTGGTTTAGTTTAGAAGCTTGAGTGATAAAACTGGTCAAACTTTAACACTGCACCGCCCGCTACGCAACCAACAAGCAATGTGGCAGATACCAACAATCTGACGTAGTCACTAACGTCGGCGCAAGTACATGGAGGACTCGAGATAAACACTTCAAGTGACGACATAATACTTATTCTCACTGTAGGTTACGTTTGTTACTTCACAATTACCGGTGGCCATAGCCAGCATAGTGCAATAGTGCTGTTTGACTTGTGTGTTGCAGCAAGAGATCGTAGTCACTTGGATGCGGTTTAGATTAGTGCTCTTCAAATGGGGAACCTTACAGTTTTAATTTTCGTTTGGAATAGTCTGCAACACCCATAGTAATTTGTGTATAACTTGTTATTGCCAGCAATTTTGATGAAATCATAATAACTAGAAGCGGGTTGATTCTGTTTATTTTGCAACCGAAATCAAGAGAACGGAAAGAAACAAACAATTTGTAATGAGTGAAAGCACGAAAGTAACGAAAAAACGAAAGCGAGAAAGCACGATCATTCATGTGCGTCTGCAGAAGTTTTTTCAGGAGGCAACCTCGACATTTTGTTTATCATTTTTAAATTGCTGATGATCAGTGTTCCCTCTAAGATAATTTTACACTGAGCAAATATTTGTTTTAGTGAGCATCATTATTTTAGGGCTGAGTAAGTGGAGTTTTCAATTAATTACAAATTTTGTGAATTATATAGAAACAAATAATCTTGTCAAAATACGAACAAAATACACATGTCATTCAAAAGCTTGTTGGCGTGCTTTTCCATTGCTTTGAAATGTTGCAAGTGCGCGAGAATGAGATTTCACTGCGCAGCAGTTCTGGTGGCCCTGGGTATTTGCGCCCTTTAGAGGGAACACTGCTGACGATGCAATGCAAATGGGCGTTCACAAAACGCTTTATCCTTTCTACACTATAAAAAATGCCCCATGTTACGGTAACAATCACAAAAAAACGATTCGTTGGCAGAAATAGCCAGGTATATTAGTATCACGACAATTTACACAGTAGGCTATCTGCAGATTTTCAACGCAGGGCATTTCTTTTCAAGTAAGCATTGCCATGATCTGTAAAGAAAGAGGAATGGGATTGCCATGGTTTTCGACGAAATCACAAATGATGACTTTATTTTACTTAGCAAGCAGGGCCGCAGCCAGCTGATATATTCAAATGAACTACCAGCTGAACATTTTTTTGAAAATTTTTGGGGAGAATTGCCCATTTTTTCTCTCCCTTATTGCGGGATCAGCTAACAAGACTTGTCAGCATCACTTCGAAACAGGAGCTGCAAACGTCTGGGATCTCATGCAAAGCGATCAATAAAACCTTGCTTGCCTTTGCTATTTTTTTCGCAGTGAACGCTCATCATACACAAACCGGACAATTAAGTAGACCTGTATGTTGAGCCTGCCGTATAACTCGATTGTTAGTCGCCTTTGATTGTAAGCCGCACGAAATGGTGTCATAAATTAATGTAAGCTGCCCTTGATTGTAAACCGCACTTAAACATAGGTTATCTAAGCCTCTGAGATGCATTCGCGACGTTCGCGTACTCATGCGTTTCCCGTATTAATGATTTATACCAGGCGCGAAACCAGGGGGCGCTTCCCACCTACAAAATTTTTCGTCCCCCTTGAAAAATGTGTTGGGCATAGTTTAAAAAATTTGGACCCCTCTCAGAAAACTCTTTGTCCCCCTGGTCTCCTAAGCTGGTTACGGGCCTCATGAAATGATGAAAAAAACTTTGTAATCGGCTGCTTACAGTCGAATAAATGCGGTGCTCACAACTGCACATAAAGTTAGCTGCGAGAAGAAAGTTTATGGTATAAACACTACAGTGTATTCTTACTAAAAAATATAATTTCCACGGGCTAGGGAGTGACTGGGCAAGAAACAACATTCACCCGAACATAGGGTTGCCAGACGCGTTTTGTAAAAATACTGGCCATTTTGTCAACAGTGCCAGATCTAAGCTCTGTCATACTGCTTAATGGGCACAGAAGAAGAATGTTTTAAGTAATTTCCCTGTATTTTGGGTGGATCATTTCGGAGTGTGTGTGACGTGGCAATCGCACCAAGGATTGCGTCAACAGCAGTAAATAAACTTCGCTGCAGGAACTGTCCTGACAAGATTTACTACTAGAGTCATTATAATTTGAGAAACGGCGTGAGGTCTTTTTGAAGTTACGGCAAATTATTTAATTTCAAAATACCGGCTTTGAGTGGTGATTTTCAAAATACCGGCCTGTTACCGGCCTTCGCTAAATTAGTAGTAAAATACCGGCCATCTGACAACCATGGCCGTCGCCAGCGGGGATGCCAGTGGTGCCCAGCCCCCCCATTTAAACTCTGTGCCAGTGATTGGAGTCTCGAGACTTGGTCTCGGTCTCGAGACGCATTTTTGCGAGTCTCGGTCTCGAAGGTTTCAGGTCTCGAGACCTTGAATATTGCAAAGAAATGGTTTGGTAAAATTTTTATAATTCAACAATTTTTGTTTGTTGTATTTGCAGGTAAGAAATAATCAAAAGATGTCGGGAAAATGCCAGAAATTTGAAAAAAATGCAAGTCAGAAGTAATGACGACATTTTTTTTTTAATTCGGGGCAAAATGTACAAATTTTGAAGTCTCGAGTCTCGGTCTCGAACTTCAAGTCTGGAGTCTCGGTCTCGGAGTTTTTGATGAAGTCTCGGTATCGTCTCGAAATTTTAACTAGGTCTCGGTCTCGAAGGTTACGGTCTCGACTACATCACTGCTCTGTACCCCCCATTTCATGTTTGGCCCCCCGAACTACCACGAAGTGTAGAACTGCTATGCGCAGTTGTAGATAGTCAATAAGCAATAGATTGTTGACTGACTCTAGTTTGTGACATTGCATTCCATTTTACAAGTAAACAAAAGCGCAAAATTCCACTGTTTTAGTCGCCTGAATTGCCAACAGCGGTCTTGAATGCTTTATGTAAACAAAATTTTCACTTATGGTAAACCAAGAGCACGTCTTGTTTTTATTTCATGACGGACAGTAAAGTTGTATGAAACACAGAGTACTGTGAAATTAGTTTTTGAGTAGTCACACGTAGGTTGTGTACACTCAGGGCCGGATTTACCAATAGGCGATATAGGCTTAAGCCTAGGGCCTCAAGATCAAAGGGGCCCTCCAGCAATCAGTGGTTCGCATGGAGTCAATTGCCGTTACTCTGTATGATAAGTTCAATAAATAAACATTCGTCAACAATAAATAAAGAACAATAAATAAACATTCGTTTTAACTTTTATTTATTTAATCAGATTTTGTATCGATAGCGCCAGGATCTTCCAACGAGTTTTCATGAATCTCAATATGACCGTTGGTTAACCCGCATGCCGACTGTGGTCGTGTCGACATACGGTGCTCAAAGCACTTTGACTACGTCCTGCGTTTGGTGAATCGTATCAATTGTTACGTGTGAATTAGGCGAAAGGTTCGAAACACACCTGATCAAAGCTCAAAGGTTATACTGCAGATAAGAGATATGTGTAAGGCATTATACTACAATAAAAACACAGTTGCTTTTTCTGATCTTGAGCAATACAGCTGCTTTTTTGCGTTTCTATTTGTTAGCGTTTCCATTCAGTCATTCAGAAATCAGATTGCCACTGAGTACACTACTTGCGCAAGTTTGTACTGCTCCCATGCTAAGCAAATCAAAGAAATTTTGATGAGCTGAAATAATAAGCAAATATCACTTTGCCAGATGGCAACCACATTACTGTACCCAAGGAGACAAAGAACAAACAAACAGCAAGAAAAGGACATAGCAGCGTTTGGGTCCGACGTCTGATGCCTTAGAATTTGATTAGTGGTTCTTGGTCGGTCTATCCAACCACGCGGAGTCTTATTTCTTAGTTTGATGGTCACAAACTGCTCAGCAGAAAGGTCTTTCTAAAGATTCAAAATAATTAAAACTGAATTAATGGATCACAATGTTCTAGGACAGGTTGTCCAACACTAAGCATTCGGTGCATTAAAAATGACACACTTAGGCAAACAAATTTTAATGAAATCCTAGATAATTTTGTTGTAAAGGCCAGGACTAAACCCTTTAATTGTTTACTGTGCTCTGTTCAGCCTGGCTTGATTCGATGATTATAGCTTTTTATTTCTTAACACGTATTTCAATAATGACAGCATGAGGGAAGTTTAAACCTCATCCTTTCACGCGACGGTTTGGTTGCTTTCGATTCTTTGCAGTCTGGAAAAGTAACAAACGATCGAATCGTGATCCTAGCAGTCGCAACCATTTACGATGTTTTACTTGACGTGTTTTGCTCGTGTGTGCAAGATTTTTACAGCTTTTGTCCTTACGGCCGCTACATAGGCCATATGTGTAGTGTGTTTGGTTTTTAGGAAGTTGTATATTTTGGGTGCTACTGTTGAGCATAGCGAAGAAAAAAGATACAACTGACATCTTGCAAACGTTTCGATAACAACTGTTATCATCTTCAGTGCATAGCAATCATGCACTGAAGATGATAACAGTTGTTATCGAAACGTTTGCAAGATGTTAGTTGTATCGTTTGCTTTGGCCGTAGTATTTATTATAAGGCTATTTAGCACTTCCGCTTTTCGTGTACCGAAGAAAAAAGAGATGTAAAGTTGACGTAGCCCATTTGTGTTTTTTCAAAAGTTTAATCGTGGCTTTTTTGTTTGTCTCCCCTGTCGAAATTACAATAGTGTTCCCGCCAGCCAAGCATGCATTACGCAATTCCTTGTCATTGAACGCTTTTGCGCAGAAAGTAAGAACAAGCGCAGTCGTCGTGGGGCACTCGCAGTAAGGATCTACAATTCTTTATTGACTATACTTTTAGAGCAGCGGTTCCCAACCTTTTGTTTCACATGTACCCCTTAAGCATTCCGACACATGAGCATGTACCCCTTCAGGATTTCGACAGATGAACAATGAACATGTACCCCTAAAATCTCGAATGACAAAATATTTTATCATGGTTATTCATAGATATATTTAACAACAAGCATATGATTTTGATAAATGTATAAATATTTCGAAATAAATATAATGTAACTATTTTTCCTTATAGTGCTAACCTCAAATGCAACCCTTCAGATAAGCAAATGTACCCAGAGACGGATTAAGGAGAGGGCAACGGGAGCAATTGCCCCGGGCCCTCCCCTCCAAGGCCTCTCCCACAGGAGTAACCAGGGGCGGGGTAAAAATACAATCATTTTATGCCTTGTGAGGCGTTTTTCTAAACAAAATAATGCTATTCGCCGAAAATCAAACATTTTGGCACCCCACCAATTTTTTCATTCCCCTCAATTTTTTGGGCTGGCTACGCCACTGCGTGATGACACTTATTTGTTTTAAATAGAATATTCCTTCGAAAATTGTCTTTGAAAAAAAAATGATTAAAAAAAAGTTGATTCAAAAGAGGTACAAGAATACAAACTCTATATTCCGATGTTACTTGAGTATCATTAATGATTTCTCTGCAAGTTTGACTTTCTGCCAGTTTTAGTAATCACTACTGAATATAAATATTTTCGGTTTTGTTCAATGCAAATATATTTCAATTTTGCTTGAAACGTTTCCTAATAAGCGTTCTTTTGGCATGGGTTTATCTGCTCGTGCATCACGCTTACTGCAAAAAATAGTTTTACTGCAAAAGGTGATGTTACACTACGGTAAAAAAAAGTCTATTTTGAAGTTTTATAATTTTTGGTTATCTGAGTTTCACAATGGTTCGGGGACAAACAAATAGGTTTCAACAGTTGTGAATGTATAAAATTTTTAAACATCGCAAACTTCCATGTATTACATGTTTGGGGGAAATGCTTATTAAGTTGCAGTGATACAACATTTTTCCTTCACTTTTTTTCCTTTTTTTGATTTCGCAACGCAACTTTTTTCCACTCCGGTTACGTCATCAAACCTCCACAACCACCCTCCGCTATTTACGGAGCTCCGCCTTTTACAGGCAACCTAAATTTATGTCGATAATTTGGCCCTTCCAGCCCAACCGCTGAAAGGGCCAAATTATCGACATAAATTTGCAGCGGGCAGCAGATGTCTATTTTATTTCGATGTAGAGATTTTGTTGTAGTGTGGAAGAAGGCAGTGTCTAGCCATACGGCACCGTATGGCTAGCTTCTGGGGCTAGCCGTCAGACATGAGCGGACTGTGAAATTTTTTAGTCCGAATCCACTCCTGACCCGATGAAATTGAATCCGATCCAGTCCTGATCCGCCAATATAAAATCAAGTATTTTTATTTTGCCTTATGAGGCAAAATAGCTCAGTAGCCCAGCTGGTATATTCAACTGAACTAACAACTGAACATGTTTCTGAAAGTTTCGGGGGGATTGCCCAGATGCTCTCCCCTAATTGCAATATCAGCTAGCAAGACTTGTCAGCATCACTTAGAAACAAGAGCTGCAAAAGTCTGGGATCTCGTCCAAAACGATCGATGAAACCTTACTGCACAAACTGGACAGTTAAGTAGACCTGTATGTTGACACGACTACGGACAAACTTACTAAAATTAGAACACCATGCAGGTTTTGCAAAACTGACCAGATGAATTGTAAAAACTCGCTGCAGCAAATATAGCTTTGCACTCAGTATTCACTCAGATATCAGAATTAAACCTTTAACAATCAAGACGTATTTCCACAAGCCTGCATAGACGTATTCTAACAAGCCAAGTAATTTTGTACTGCATGAAAAGAAACCTACACAAGTGCAGTTTGACACTCATGCACATTGATCACACTCGCACTAATAATGGATTTTTCAAACTTGTGGAAGTATTGCTACAGACTCACTCATGCTTCTTTTCAGAAAGTACAAATGTACGTGGCTTACCGCTATCAGCATGTCACTGTCTCGCTGCATTACCTGCCAAGATGTGTGCGTTCAACAGTTTCATGCAACAAAACGCCTGCTACCGTAATATAAAGAGAACCTTTGCGGATTTGTTGCCACGGTATTGTTATGCAATAAAGACCAACAGCAGAACAATCCGCTCGCGACTTTCGCAACCCGCCTCTGCAGGCAAAGGAAGAGACATGAGTGAACTGCAAGCTCATCACTGCATGACACTATAACTGTGAACCTGACTCTTGTGCAGTGTGAGTTTCATACCGGCAAAACAACTGTCATTGCAAGAATCAAATCAATTAATCGGAATTTAAGATGCCGTCGTCAGGCTTTTCGAGAAATAGTTGGTTCTTAATCCCAATTTCCATGGGGGAAACGGGCATTTGCCCCCCTATGCGAACGCCCGTGCGATCATTGACTATTTTATATCAGGTTCCACAAACAAGGCCAGCTCATCTAATGAACCGAAGAAACGTTTTTGACTAATTGCTAGCTCAAGTTTATTTCTAGTATCTTTAGCGACGAAGTAATGTGCAGTACAAAAATATTTTTGGCGATGATTTTCAATGAAATCAAGTGTCATGTCAAGACCTCTTTCGATCTGGTGGGGGGATGCATCCCCTCCATCTCCCCCTGTGTCCGCGCCTGCTTGCACTATTTTTGTATGTTACAACAGTCTTTTGAAAACGAAAAGTTTATTTGAACAGAAAAGTAGGTGGCGGATGTACTCGATGGTTTTCAACATTTTTTGTACTGCGACCCATTATAGCAACCCGCTACAACCCAACGAACCGCATCTAAAACTCCAGTAAAGCAAATGTAATGCAGTTGTGTAGATAAAATATCTACTCGCAACCCCTCCTAAACATGGTTCACAACCCCCAGAGGGCCGCAACTCCAGGTTGAAAACCACTATTAGACGAAGTATTAATCCTCTGCATAAGTTCTATGCAGTGAAATTCTCTTGTATTCATGGTGGAAGAAACTACAAAGCAACTGGAAAGGTGAGAAAAACATCGTATGTACTTTTTCTAAGTGAGAAAAAAAGTCGGCACCCTCGACCCACTTTTATGTAACGAGCGTGTTACAACACGATACAGTATTTTTGTTCAAAGTTCTGCAGTTCGTTGCTTGAGGTTGTGGCATGTTCTCAAGGAAAATTACGGTGCAAACGTCTGGAATCTTAAGAGTTGCATAGGCCTATACACATGCCGTATCGTTGAAACATTTTGCGTCGCAGGCAGCAACAAACGCAATGATCGTGAGGTGCTTTACTGTAGTAAGGGTTTATGAATTTTTATTGAGCCCACTTGGAGAGCTTTTATACTCTAAGTCTAGATCGTCATTTTCGGCTTTGGGTAAATTTATTGGCCTTTTGCCATTTCCTCCAACTCGTAAGTTGTAATAGTGGTATAGGGAGCCTCACAAGTGGATTAGCCTGGGGCCCAAGGATGCCGTAACAGCGATACAGCAAGAGGGCAGTAAATGAGTTGAGGGCAATGGAAACTTACAAAAAAATTGTTACCAATTATGCTTGCTTTTGTCAAACAACAATGTTGACCCCAAAAATTGTATAAGAAACCATAAAAAATTTGTTTCAATTCGATCTTGATAACGATAAATCATAAAATTACTTATGATACTGTCATGTAAGGGCACCTGTGCACGCGTTGCCACCTCTTTCAAAAGGCAGGGGGAAGTGCCCTCGTCATGCACCCCCATACCTGCGACCCTGCTGGGGTCTCGCATCAGCAAAATTCATTGTTGGTCGACAGCAAACCTAGAGATTTTGAATGCATTTATTTGCAATTCTGTTTTCATTTGTTCTAATTTAAACTCTTACGTACATTATTTTAGGAGCTTCCGTACACCTTAAAGATGAAAGTTCTAACTTTCGGGACTTTTTCCAGGACCATCGACTGAAGCAAAGATTTGCTGTTTACCCTGAATTAATATTTGTTAATGCTACTTACAAAATTCTTCAACTTCGTTTGCCAGTGTACCTCACCTTATCTCAGGAGACTCAAGCAAGTGGCCCGAATGAGGGCCACGAGGGCGCTTTGTGCGGCCCGCGATGCTTTTGGTAATTTTCAAATAATTTAACATTTACATTATTTAGTTTATTCACCGGTGCTTAAAAGTGCTCGGCTAATGAGTAAACAAGTTCCGTTTAAACGAACATAGAGACAGCTAAAAATGATTTGCCTATACGTCACGCTACCTTTCGCAGGAAATAAGATGTAGAACCTGTTTCTAGTAAGGTTTAGTTACGGCAGTTATTGCGTAAGCGTCGTAATGCGGCCCTTGGTTAGTCATAATGCGGCCCTCGGGTTACTTTATAAGTCCTCATTTGGCCCTCGGAGCGATTTGAGTTTGAGACCCCTGCTTCTCTAAAAATTCAAAAGGTCAATGCGAAATTTCAACTTTTTATGTTGCAACCTCTTGCAACCTCAACCCCCCCTCTTGGAATGCGCGAACGGGATGTGAGAGAAGAAGAAACCCTAGCGGTGATCTCTATTATTGCTTACTGCCATGCTTGGCGCACTTGCCGCTCAGGCTTTCCTATCGCAACTTGTTACAAAAGAAGCTAATTCTCCTATTTGGATGATTGATATGTTTAAAAGACAGCAAAAACTTCGCAGGGTTTGCCATCGTGATACTATGCAGCGCTAGAGCATCGGTTGTGTGCGATGCTTGCTTAGAATGGTACCATTTCAACTGGGTCTTGAAATGAATAGTCTTACTTGGTTTTGCCCCTTGTGTCACCAAAACATACATGCTGAGTAAATGATGGAGCAGGTTTACTTGATCCTTCTTTTAGGTAAACATTTTGCCTTTTGTTCCAGTGAGTTGTTCGTTTCCGGTTATGCCTGCTGCGATTTTTGCTTTCTTGAGGTTCATGCAGATTGCAGCTGGTCGCAAAGTCTTCCGTGTTGCAAGTTACTGTGTTTGGGTTTGCCGTACATAACGATTGTTCAGTACAAGCGTTCTGCGATGTCATGTCATGCCTTGTTTGAGGAATAAAGTGCTTGGCGTAAATTAGATGCACAAGGCCCCATAAATTTTACGGTAAGTGGACGAACAACACTGCACACAGTTGCCAAAACGTTCTACTGAAATAAAACAAATTATTTATTACAAGCAGGGCCGGATTAAATCGACGCGAGGCCCCGAGCGAAATCGTAACCGCGAGGCCCCCTAAACGCTTAGCGCAACTGCGTAGCGTTTCACATGCCCTCGTTTCAACTTTGCAGATGCACCGGTAAAAAAGGTCAAAACTGATACGATTTGACAGCCTACACTTCAGAGGCAATTGGGAGTGACCAATGACCATGTGCGGCGGTTCGTATGTGGTTAATTTGTTCAACCAGAAAGCTGTATCACAAAAAACGATCTTTTGGCTACCATGACACCACACAACAATCTTGTGTTGAGGGCGTGTTTCACCCTCAACATGTATTGGAGTATAAATCCTTGGAAGGACAATACCACAAATCATGAAACCTGTGAAATAATTCGAAGATAAAGGAACAATGGTTAAAAGTGAACACTCTGTAAAACAACGATGAACAATGGTTCAAAGTACAGTTTGCCGAACTCTGGGACTTAGAAATTTCACTAAAGGTAACGAACGGTTACTAAAGGTAATAACCCGAGAACAAAGCGCCAAATAGCCCATACCAAATATGATTACGAAGGTTTATCATTTTCAATTGCAAAAAAACATCATGAGTATAAATTAGAACAAATGAAAACAGAATTGCAAATAAATGCATTTAAAAGTTCCAGGTTTGCTGTCGATAATAATTACTTTAGCTGATGCGAGGCCCCAGCAGGGTCGCCGGAACGGGGGTGCATGACGAGGGCACTTCTCCTGCCTTTTGAAAGGGGTGGCAACGGGTGCACATGATTTATCATTACCAAGATCGAATTGAAACAAATGTTCTATGGTTTCTTTTATAATTTTTGGGGTCAATAATGTTGCTTGACAAAAGCAAGCTTAATTGGTAACAATTTTTTTGTTCGTTTCCACTGCCCTCAACTCATTTACTGCCCTCTTTCCGTACCGCTGTTTCCAGACGTTCGCACCGTAAATTTGCTTGAGAACATGCCACAACCTCAAGCCACGAACTGCAGAACTTTGAACAAAAAATATTGTATCGTGTTGTAACACACGCTAGTTACATAAAAAGTGGGTCGTAGGTGCCGACTTTCCGCTAATAAGACATACGAACTTTACACGAACTTTCAATACTTGTAAATGAAAATATACATACGAACTTTCAATACTTGTAAATGAAATCCGAGAGGTCAGAAAAAGTCAAGAGTTCCTGAATGAGAAGTATGAAGAAATGAAGAATGAAATGAGCAGCATCAAACAAACAAACAAGGACTTACAAACTGAAAATAAGTATCTCAAAGAGGAATCACAAAATGCTTGGCCTGGAATCACAAAATGAAGCTCTAGAACTTTCTGTGAATATACTTGAACAATACAGTAGAAGACCATGCCTTGAATTTCAGGGCATACCGTACACCAAGGATGAATCCACAGATGAACTCATAATAGAACTGGCACAGAAAATTGGTGTTAACATCTGTAATAGTGATATCAATATTTCTCACCGGCTTGTTCAACCAACCAACTCTAATCCAAATCCAGGTATTATTGCCAAATTTCATTCTCGAAAGGTGAGGGATGCTGTCTTTAGTAATAGAAAAAAGCTTGGATCCCAGCAATTCAAAGATGGAAAAGGTAGATCAAAATACTTCATAAATGAAAGTTTGACAAAAGCTAACAAAGGGTTGTTTACAACTTGCCTTGAATTTAAAAAATTTCATGGTTATAAGTATGTATGGACTAAATATGGGGTGACACATTTAAAAGAAAGGGATGGTTCTCCTATTATTATTATTATAAAATCTGAAAAAGATCTTGTAAAGCATGGCATAATTTGATTTCAAACTTTATTAATGTTGAGTATACAGTGTAGTTTAAACTATACTGGATAATGTGTCTCTTTAGTCTTACTAAAACTGACTGTCATAGCAGGTGCTATATCTGTGATACTTCTTTTAATAACTGTGAGGAATATCTTGTGTGTGTCATATGTAAACAACTGTATCATTTTCAATGCAATGGTTTAACTGAAAGTGAATTGAAATTTTACAACTGTAGCAGTATTCCATATCACTGCTCCACTTGTGCAAACTCTCAAGATAGTCTTAATGAAATAAACTCAAAAACTTCAACCCTACTCAGTCACAGTGAGACAGATGAAGATGGATCGCACTTTTGTAATAAC
>Ga0210059_1011408_pt1 | contig 13591 bp, 11 predicted proteins | sample Ectturendosymbi2_FD_188042 | JGI IMG/M metagenome (GOLD analysis project Ga0210059, IMG submission 188042) | Ecteinascidia turbinata endosymbiont from Florida, USA - Sample 2 (SPAdes) (version 2) | ecosystem: Host-associated > Tunicates > Ascidians > Unclassified | place: Key West, Florida...
TCAGTATGTTCTTAGTGTATTTTAACGTATTTTTTAATTCGCTTTGCATGTCACTTCCGCAACGTCATTGTTCAGCGCCTTAGAGCGACATGTCGGATTTCGGCGCTTTATAAATGCATGAATTATTATTTATTTAACGACAATCCTGCTACGGCGGTAGCTTGAAAGAAGCAGTTTTCACGTGTCACGTTGGGCTTTAAAAAAATACAATAACAATGTAATTTTTTAATTCGTGAGGTACGTTCATCACAGATAATCGGAAGTAGTTATTCCATGGTCCTTGGGTGAATAGTCGTAAAACTCAATAGGCAAAAGCGTTGACAGGCAGAGCACTTTGGCCTGCCACTAACGAACTTCATTCAAACGATAGAAGCAGGACATCCTCTATTAACCAGAGCCAACAAAAGTGCCAAACCAAACCAAGAAGCAGTTTTACTGTAAAGCTGAGGTTGACAGCTCACGAAGAAGATCCGCTGCCCATTGGCCCACCATCTACCACGTCTTAATTTATATATTTGATTACCTGTTTTGTCGTCAGTCCAAACGGGTGATGTCCACTGAAAGGGTACGTACTTCATGCATGGCCTGAACTGAACTTCTATGTCCTGTGGGCATGTTCCTCCAGCAGATGGCGGGTTCTCTGAAAAAATGCTATGCGAATTTCACACAATAATCAATTCGCAAGAAAGTTTGTTGTTTGCAATGCATTGCCTGTGACAAACAGGCCCGAAACTACAAAATCTCATTAAATGTTTTTGAATTTTCTTGGGAAAACTGAAAAGCCAACCATTGATAGGATAATCGCATAGCATAAGACAACCTTGTTAATTTTGTTTTGCAAAAAAAGGGAAACAATTAAACCCTGAGAATGCACAAAATATCATCCCTTGAAAGATTCCTTCGTACAATCCATCCTTTTTCTTTTAGGAGTAGACGTGCAGAATAATCGAAAATAACGTGGTTAACCTTTGAAACAAGCCTGCCCGTTTGCCAGATTCTTCGTCACCAAGTCGAAAAAACAAATAGGATCAAGTTCACCTCATTTATGGAAAGACAAGCCTGAACTCAATTTTTTGACCTAAAAACTTAAAATTTTGACTGAATAATTTACAAATTTTGACTTTATTTTGACCTATAAATTTTCTGCGTTTGCAACTGCAAAATAATTCAGCCTTAGGTGTTGAGGTTAACCCAGAAGCATATTCATGCACTCTATGCTTCAAAATTTAAAAAAATTTGGTTGTTTAACTTCGGCGATGATATATTGATAAGTACATAAATAACTACAGTAGAGTCAAACCTGAGAACATCATAAAGTCGAAACGTTATATGCATAATGTATTGAGCATTTACCAAACCAAGTAGTGTAAGACCACATTTCTTGCCTTACTATGCCTATCCTACATAATATTTAATCGTCCAGTAGTGGGCAAAACAGCATTATTACGCCAGAAGTCGCCAGAAAAAGCAACGGTTACGCCAGAAAAAGCAACGGTTGGTCCTGCACCTTCCAACAGTGACACCCTCGTCGACTCGGCTGTGTGTGTCTATCCAATTCATACAGACTGTGAAGAGGAGTGGTGACAGCACAGACCCTAGTGGAAGTGAAACACTCAAGGTGAACAGCTATGGTTTAACTCCACCGACCCGGACACAAACTTCTGTGCAGGAATACAATGACCTGACGGCCTGTAACATGGGATCGTCAACACCGTACTTCCAAAACGCTCCCAAAAGCCTTTCTCGAGGATCCCGGTCATACGCTTTGTCGAAGTCGTGAGATCGGTAAAACATGCTTAAACATCTTTGCCATACTCCTAAGATTTCTTGAAAATTACCTGGGGATTTCAAATTTGGCCTGTAGTGCTACAGCACGGACGAAAACCGCGCTGGTTCATATTTTGCGGCATTTTTTTCAAAGCACTTGGCATACACACAAGACGCTGTAGCTTGTAAATTTAAAAACTGTTTTTTCATAGTTTTTTTATGATCAAAACAAGAATTACTCACTTGGTTTCTTTGTTCCGTAGCACCTACTGCCGCTCTTCAACAGACCCTCTTCACACTGGCATTCTGACGTCTTTGGTGAGATTGCAATGCAGATTTGTTGACACTTGAAAGTGCGTTGCGAGCACGGATTGGGAATGTTCGCTGTATATGCAACACCACGTATTCAATCGATTTCAAATCATATTTCAAAATTCTGGGAATGATTTTGTGAAATCTAAATTTTTAAACAAAAACAATTTTTTAAGTCACTGAAAAGTCTGGAGTCAGTTGTCAATTTTAGCTTATTATCTTTATTTGAGAATGAACATGATTCATTTGACAATGAATGTGATTCCATCTTAATTCATTTTTGGCACTTTTGCGGTGTCACAGAGTATTTCACGATATTCTTAAATACTTCATACCAATATATTGATTGTGGTACGTGTTGCTGAACAACGCCAAAGACGAGGGTTTGTAAAATTCGCGCGGTCCAAGCTCTGATACTGAGGCTGGCCCACTTGTCAAATTGAACTTTTCCACTCTGTTAGCTTTTCCGTCAATGAAGTATAGGATGTTGTTGTGGACTTTGATGCTGCCGAAACAAAACAAAATTTACACTCTACTGTGAAGCTTGGTACAACAAAAATACACATTAAGTACTTCTGAGCAGCCGCTTTCACCTATATAAATATTGAGTTTGCACACTTACAAAATCTATGAATGACATTTTCCTTTAACTGTCTGTCTTATTTTCACTAGAAAATTGTTTCACAGCAAGGTTTTGTGAGTCAAACTCTTTTTATGTGTTCTGTTGGGAATCAATTCAATGGATGAAGATTACTTGACCATGACGGTTGTATTTCCTTATCGTTATTGTTTTGTTCTCATTGACTAATATTCTGGGTTGCACTGCAATATTAAAAAATGAAATTACGAGAGTACGGACGATTGTGAAATTGAGCAAAAATTGCCACCCCCTCAATTTCCGGATGCATCCGTTATTTTCTACTTAGTTGAAAAATTTCGTGCCTACGTAAAAAAAGAAAACTGATTAATAAATAAAGGACAGTCATTCGAACGACTATTCGGTGCGTGTTGTCAGGATAGTGGTTGTATTATGATGGCAAATGTCCTGATATCCAGCTGTGGAGGTATGTTAAATGGAGAACGGTTGTAATGGTTATGAAGCAAAAACGAAAACAATCTTTCTGGAAGAACAGGATCCCGGATTTTTTTACTTGAAGCAACACACCTAAAGGTTTATGCTGCACGATGCAGTATTGTCTTGTCGCAGATGTTTCTGGCAAACATCGGTTCTTGGGATACATAATTGCTAAACTCATAACAATTCTTAGCTGCTCGCTGCTAGAAAATGTACAATGTAAACAATAATGCATTCAACTTTCAACTAAGAAAGATGCAGGTGTGAAGCGTTATTTGGATGACAGCTTCGGGTGTGCTCGAGCGATGTGTCGGTATAAAACACATACTCAGCTGCAGACGTGGGTTAATCGTAATCGTCAATCGAAATTGATTACACTTTTTTGAATAATCGTTCTCAATTAAACTAACCAAAAATTACATGTGATCGTGATGGATTGCATTTTAATCGTATTTGACGATTACTTTCGCGACTAAAATTGGAAATCATCACGCTTTGTCACTGTGCGGTGAACCGCGGTTTTGAGGACCGGATTTCCTCTCTTATCGTCGGCTCTTTTAGTTGCGTCTCAAAGTATAGATCATGTGCGTGTGTGTATATGCACGTTAAATCCAAATAGTACGCGGCAAGCAGAGTGTTTATTGCGTATTCTCGCTTTGTCCAGCTAGCCTTCCTGTTGGCCGCCAGAAGTAATGCAGTACTGACTCTAGTGACGCGTAGCAACAAAAATAAGAGCTTTAGTGTAGTCACTTCGGCAATTGAAGAAAGACAGGTACATTTCGAGGAGAGGTGTTGGTTTTATTTATATGTATATTCAAAGTGGATCGGTAAGTATAAGTGCTGCATTAAGTTGTGTATATATTAGCTCAGTAGTATTTATGAAACAAGTTGTTTCCTAAACGTTCGAATTGCCACTTCTGTAGTGTAAACACGTTCTCTTCCATTAGTTCCAATATACAATGGCAGCAAAATTAATTGTATGTGACCATTTGGATTCTGACAGGCACCAGCTCATTTTGCCCAGTTTTGCTAAGAAGTATACGGTAAATGATCCACGCCCGATTCGTATTACCAACTGTATAACTTCTTATGTGACCGGTGCACTGCAGTTTCTTTCTGTTGTTGAGGCAAAGGAATTTAAAGGACATGTAGCATACCGTTGATCATCCCAAGTCGAAAGCGTCTATCCACAACGCTGATATAACTAACATGTCAACAGAGATCCACAACATCTTAGTGAAAAAAACTCATTGCAACTAGTGAGTTTTTGTTGACCATTGACATTTGGTCTACTAGATCAGGTGTCTTCAAACTACAGCCTGTGGGCAGAAACTGGCCCCCAAAGCCATGTCATCAGGCCCATGAAGCCATTTCGTCAATAATTAAAATATAATGTATTTACAAAAAATTTGTTGATTTGGTAGAAGAAACATATCCCGAAACAATCACATCACGTAAGATGTCCAGCCCTCGAATTGTTGTGCAATAGCTTATGTGGTCCTCTGACAAAAAGTTTGGAGATCCCCGTAACAGACAGATCCACAGCTATATTGACATAACGGTTCATTTCATTTCAGATTGGAAGCTACACTATGGTGTGTGGCTTGCAGACGATTCAAAGGCCATCACACACTTCTCACATCAAACCAGGCAAATGCGATTTTTTTTTTCTGAGGATGTGTCGAGACAAACGTAATCGTAATTGATTACATTGTGATTTGGTTTATTCGAAATCGTAATCGAGCATGTGGCAAGTAATCGTAATCGATTACATTTGTGATATAATCGACACGTGTCTGTACAACTCTATAATTGTGAAGTGAATTTTAAACAACTTGTGTCCTTCGGCAGCAGTAAAAATCAAAACAACGATACTGACGATTTCTGTGCTTAAAACTGGTTATCCAAGATATACAAAACAACACGTAATTTCATCTGTTCGAGAAAACATGCCATTAATTTTGCACTCACTCAATGATGTAGAAAGTCAGTCGAGGAATATGACCTGCCAAATCGTATTGATTTTCAGCGCTCGCATGAGATGTGGAGTTGATTATTTGCAGTTTTTCCAGGGATTTCTCGTAAATCATAATCTCTTTTGCTTCTGACACAAACAAACTATTTCCTGGAAATAGTATGAACAAAGTGAAAAACTCAGTATCTATGCCAAACTCTTTGGAAAACGGTAGATTCTTTACTGATCGGTAACTAGCTTCAGGGATTAGTATAACTCTTTTAGCACCAACTGGAGACATTTCAATTTGTTTACTTTAAAATTGCATTTTATTTCGATACCGACTGCAGCCTATATGTCGGCAAGCCAACAGCAATCGAATACTTTAAAAAAACAATCCACAAAAATATTGATATTGTCCCGTTTTTCATGTTGTTGTTTTGCAGTGACTTTAGTTAGAGTTGCCTTATTGCTTTAAGCAAAACTCAGTCTCCATCAGTTCAACGAGTTTTAGTACCAGGCAAAAAGTTATGTGATGTTTACGGAATGTATCTGGCAATTTTACCTTGGGTTCTCAGATTAAAATCTTGTCACAGTCAATACATGACCACTGCAAGGGTTCAAACAGAAAATTGACCTTTCTGAGAAAGTTATCATATTTGAAATGGTATCATTTACGTCTAAACGGAACAAAGGTGCAATAGAACAGACTTTCGTCAAACAACGTACGTGCGTAATCAATGGTAATCGCATGTGGCCACTGGAGCTTATCAAAAACAATTTCAGGGTTGTATCCGTCGGTTCTCATTCTCCACACCTGTCCTTTTCCTTGTACGCCTCTAGTATCCGTCCAGTAGAGAAAGCTGCAAGTTTACAGTGAAGTTGTGAACAGCACAAAATACTAAAATCCTAACCAAGAAGTATCAAGCTGCTGTTGTTTAGTAAGTTTGTCAATATTGTTTAAAAAGCTGCTGTTTGTTTCTCAAAGGAGCTCGTCTGAATATTTTTTTCTACATAATAAATGAAGTAAAATCACGTGGCGGTTATCAATGCCCGGACATGCAATAACATTAAGAGCAAGCTCCTGGTGTGGCCCCTGTAAGCAGGAAGCTTGTCCAGACCTCGAGCTATATAAACGCAGGTGAACCAAGTCGCAAAAGAGTGATCTAGGCAAGTGACCTCTATTGCTATGCTTGTGAACTCGGTGAACGGGTCGAACGTTCTTGCTGATGGTTGCAAGCGTCGTGGCGACGCAATGGCTGGAATAGAAGTAAAAATTGAAGACTCTGCCAGACTGACTTCACCGCGACACACAACGATTTCCAGGTTGTGGCTTCATTCGTGTTCAACGAAAAAAATTTTCTTCGAAATACAGATTTGAAAAAAGTCTCCAAAGGTGAAACAAATTTCTTATCGTTGATAATAACTTTTAAATACCAAAATCGAAACAAATATTGCACTGGTTTGCCATTTTTTATCCAATTTTCATAAGGTCACTTAAAATCATCACTTGGCGTCTCCCGGTCCAGCGCAGGGGTGATTCCATGATGGCGATTAGGGAGATCGTCCCCCCTTAAATCTAAAAAGTAACTTTATTCACCATGATTTTGTGCAATTTGGAAAACAACATTCGCGACGTAAGGCCATTCTGTCGTCCATTATTTAGTCGCAACAGTGTTGTGAAGCATATTTAATCTCTCTTAGAGCAGCAAAGCCGTTATGGGACTTTACTACCAAATATAACTGAAATCGCCAGCCCTAACCTTACAGACCGGATTGGCCCCTGATCCAGCGGGCGTTTGTTGGTTGTGCCGAATTACGGGGATCGCTTGAGGATCGCTGCTCACACGAAAGAAATATCGATCAATAGCGTAACATTTACTGGAGGATAAAATGCTGGATTTATAAGAACAAACAAACCAATTACCTGTTTTTGCTATCAAGTGCCAGCATTTTTATCGCTGTTGAATTGAGTTGATCTTTCGTAGGAGCTCTTAAAGGTTTGATATATGTCCCACTGCTTGTCATGATATAGATCGTTTGAGTGTCTTCATCGCTAAAGTATACGTTGCCGTCTCGAGGATCAACAACGATGGAGTTTCCTGGACGAAGCAAACCAGAAATGTGATGTGGCAACAAAACTATAGTTAATTTTTAACTTTGCTACAAAAACGTTTGTGTACAGCATGTGTGTTTTTCAGGCATATCAAAAATAAACCCCTTTAATTTAAGCGTTTTAGACAACCGTGAAATTAGTTTTGATGAGGATAATTTGCTACCGATCTACCATGAAAAGATTTAAAAAAAAATTTTAATGTGTTCTAAAGATAAACACAACCAACATTTTAACATTTTACGATCGCCTTTCCAAAAATTCTCACCGTGCTTTCCGTTTACCAGGTTAAACGTCCGACTTCCGTCTAGCAGCGCCTTCTTGATATGAGTGACTCTTTTGTCCGACCACAGAAGAGCTCGGGATATCAGGTCCACAGCAACAGTTGTAATTTGCTTGGAATTACCTTTTCAAAACAAATTACTGTATTAATCGTTGATTCAGTTCGAAAAAATGTTTCTTTGAGCAGTGCGACGCAGCTATCAGCAACCAAAGACCGTTTAGGTTTAAAACTTTAGTGAAATATCTAAATTTCATCAAATGGACAAAGGAAAGTGCGTCGATGTGCAAGATTCGTTTCTCCAAAATCTGCAAAAGCCTTTTCGTCTATCATCAAGGTTCGACTGAAACAACTTACGATGGGTGTGTAACTCTGCCGGTGCTTACGGTAATTACCATGTAGTTCACAGTGGTACTTATAATGTTGCTGTGCTGCCAACAGTCTGGCTGTTCCTTCTGGGCAAATGTGGCTGTCTGGAGCCTAATACAACTGCTGGCTATTACCAGCATAGGAAAATTGCATGTGCTCTTTGTCTCCAATCGGTTATGTGAAGTCAGCTGAAATCGATATCTCGTCAGAAATTTTCATGATTTTTCGAAAAAGAAAGACACAGCACGACACTGCCACTTACGCAAAGGTACAATGCTGTAGTTCGTCTTTTCTCCCTCACTCTGGAAGAGGTTCATTTGAAAGACTTTCCCTTGTCCAGCGTCAGCAATTAAAAGAAAGTTGTCTTGAATGGTATCTTCGTTAAAATTTATACAAAGTAAAGTAATGTAAAGGAAGTCTATTTCTGAAATTCGCGATGCAAATTACCTACTTTTTGAACTGTAAACAATGCTAATCCCAGAAAGACCTCAGTTTTGAATGAGTTATTCTTTAGCTTACACAAAATTATATGAAAAAACATCCCATTTGAATAGCACAAGAAGTGTACATTTACTTACATGAAAGCTAAATTTGCTCATTCATTTTTTCACATCTTTTTTTCACAAAGTTAAAATGGAAGCGACTTCAAAAACTTTTCGCTATGGTTTGAATTTACTTGTTCTCCATCATATTTTTGGCAGTTCATTTTTTAATTTTCCGATTTACAGTAAATTTTACATGGTATGAAACTTGTCAAAAATCAGCCTTTTTCAAAATATAAGAAAACGACTTTAACTTACTTGTTACGCATGTGGTGTCACCAACTTTGGTGTAACCTAAAGAGCAGGCGCATTCTCGTTTTGCACCTACCCTTGGCAAGCAGATGTGATCGCACAGTTTACTAGCTTGACAGGAACCTTCACTTGAAACTGCAAAAAAGAAAATAACTTTTTTGATGTCTCTTACGCATTTTGTTTAATAGTAAACGAGCTACAGGAGACCATCATCACATGGCAAAAATTCTTGACAAAAGGAGGACGAAATTCACTCTTCAGTTAAGATTCACATTCTTTTTGATTCATTATTTTTCTACAAGATTATTTTCATCTCAATACTACAACTCACCGTTGTCAAATGATCTTTCTTCGTTTTTGCTTAGAACTGAGATACCTCTTGGCTTTCCTTCCAGCGTATATCGGAAAACACTGCCAAGCCTTTTATTGATTATCCAAACCGAAAAATACTTTTTCGCCTGGCTAGTATACCGAGCATGTACATCAGTGACATATAAGTAGTCCTGCGGAAAAGCAGTTTCACTGAGCACCGTGGTAAGTCCTATTTTTTAGGCAGAGTCGCATTTTAGGCAAAGTTTCTACCCAATCTGTTTCTACAAAAGCCATGTGTCCAAAAACGAATTTAGATCGTAAATGACGCAGCTGTTTTTGAGAAGGGATCATTGTCATGTGTCGGCGTTAAATGTCAATTGTCATTATCTGAAACAACTGATCCAGAGTGTTTAAATATACAATTATCTAATCCTATTAACAAGAACATATCCCAGTTTGTGAATGGCACGACTGGGATGAAAAATTTATTTTATCCGAACTTACAAGATAGGCAGTTACTCCCCAAAAGATAGCTCCACCTTTATAGTGATGTCGTGTTTTATTTGTTCCGTCAAGTTTACTGCTCATAACCATTCCTCCAAAGCCTGTGAAGTCGGTCCAGTACAGCCTTAGAAACACGGTTTAGGTTAAAAATTGTGTCAACAAAAGAATTGGTACCTTCATCTCCACTGCTCTCAAGTATGGATTCTTTACATGTTATATTAAGTTGCTTTGTTTTCAGTGTTTCAAAAAACACTTCCAAAACTCATGCGTAGCCATTTACATGCAGAGCAAACCTTCATTCTCTTGTAGGTATGTAAGATTTCCGAAATAAACATCAGTGCCTCTGGAAGATTTGATCATGCACACAAGACATGTACTAGTAGCAGATTCGAAGGTTTGAGTTCATTCACTAATTGTTACAATAACATTGTGTAAAGTGCGAAACTTGATTTTCTTGATCACAGGCAGAGTTTTTCGACTAGAAACTGTCACGCAAAATCTATGTACAAGCGAGTTATCCAGCTTTGGCATAATCCAAAGGATTTCATTTTTACCTGTTGTCGGTGTAATCAATTGTGAGACCCGTAACGTCGAAAACCTTCGGGAACTGAAAAAGTGTTGTTGCGTTGTGCCCGGCCAAATCCGTCGTGACAATTTTCGATCCATAAGTTTTGTAAACCGAGAAAAACAGTTTCCTGAAGCCAAGAAAACCCGTTAAGAAACGAAACGACAAAGCATTGACATGTCACCATTTAACAACGTTAGCGTTCCTTTAATGATTAATTGAAAATGTGTATTTCTCTGTCTACCTTTGTTTTGCGTGGAGTGCAATAGCGTAGGGAGGGTTTCCATTTGTTCGATACACGGGAGTGTAGAAACGGAAAGAGGGGTCTGTGGCCATGATCCACTGGAACTCTGAGTCTGTCCAGTATAAGTTGCCTGTAATCCAGTCGTACGCCATGTTTTCGATGCCATGAGCCATACCCTCATATCTCTTTACTGATGCATTTAGCTGAAGGTAAAGTATCCCGATGTATTCCGACCTGCACGCAAAGCAAGACATGAAGCCACGCTGTTTTTAAATATATTGCACACATAAGTGTAAGAAAAGTATCAAAATTTTCAAGAGCAACCAGATACCAGCGATTCTCCCAGGAAACGCTGTTTAGTGTACGAAAAAGTGGGATGTATTTTTTTCATTCAATTTTCGAAAGCTAAGAATTGGAAAGCGAGTGCGAGTAAACTCGCTTTATCCTCAAACGTTTTTTGAATTGTTGTTTTCACGCGTAATTGTAAGAGATCTTCAAAATAGCGACCAGCCCCAGCTTTGCCTCTTACATGTAATCAGTGTAGAAAAGGAGGTTGTCATTGTAATCTGCAGCAACTGCCCAGTACTCCGTTCTGCTCTTGTTTGATGAAACCAGCACTTTCACGTTAAAACTTCCCGACTGATCGGTCATATTTTTCACTATCTCTGGATCGGCCTGGACGGACAAAATGTGCGCTCCTCCATGTAACGCGTCGTGATTGGTCCAAACAACAAGGGAGTCATCGTCTGCAGAACGTCGCGTTGTTTAAACATACAACATGTAGTCATACGCAATACACAATCATAAGTTTAAACGCTCTTCAAACCCTTCATATATGTGGGCGTTATACTCACAGCTGCTTCATTATTTTGATTGATTCCAGATTGTTACCTTCCAAAACTTTAATATTGCAATGTGACCTTCACAAAAAGCTTTTAATTTTGCGACGAGAGCAATGTATCTCAATCATATTATCTATGAAATCATTGTTAATAGCTACATGCATATGCAAGCAACATATCGGAAAGTTTTTTTTATAGCGCCATCCTTGAGGTTGACCTTTACTTGCGTGATGGTCAGAGAAGATGGGTTCCAGTTGGTATTTTTGCGTGATACAATCAAATGTTCTTTTTGCGACAAACGTAATTCAACCACTACCTTGAAAATGTGGCATAGTCAATAACATGAGGTAAGATTTTCTTAAATTAGAAATACTGTACTCCTATCACCAGCACAGCTTTATTTTGTTAATTAATGATAATAACAGTCTCGAAGAGCTTACGGCACTTTGGAATATCACAGTATTCCCATCTTTTTGTCTTATTCATCGTGTAGCACCACGTTCCTTTGAGGTCACCATCTGGATTTCTGTGATGTAAAATCAGTAAAGTTTTACAGATTTCGAATGTGTACTTGTGTTGAAGAAAGGACATTGCGTTACACGCAGCATGCACATAGTAAAATTGCAAAAATACACTGCTGATAATACATAGAATTCATATATTTTTGGTAAATTTGCAAAACAAAAAACATTATTTTTGTCAAGATTTTGTTGCCAATTTTATCACCAAGTTTTTATCACCAATTTTATCACCAAGTCCTCTGTAACTTCTTCAGGGAAGGACTTGGCACGGAGTTCACTTGATGAATGATGCATTGAAATGATATCACGTTTTGTTTTAACTCCTTCATCAACACAACAGAACCTTTCTGAGTTCTTGTTACGCATGGTGCTGCATCAGTTGCAATAGATACAATGCGATTAGTGCCTGTGTTTTTTTCATAAACATTCAAATTAAGTTACAACGTCATTTTCCCCTTGTTTGACCAGCAAGATTCTAGTCATTTCTATCAGCTACTCCTTTGGTCCTTCAGAACTCATGCTGCGACCTAACAACACTTTCTGAGCGGCTTCAATAAACATCGTGTGATGGATTTTCTTTTGCGTAATATGCATGTAGGTTGATTCCAGTGTTAATTACTCGAAAGAGGCAAATTTTCATTTGACGGTTCGAGCAACCAAGAATCACCAGAGGTGACAGAAAGTAAGGAGCAGGAAGACGCTAAAGTTCAAAACATAAGTAGAGCTTCCCGGTGTAGATACCTTAACGTAGTTGGGTTGCAATTTCACCCATTGGTGCAGGAGCAGGCAAACTTGGGGGGTGGGAAGGATTTTTGTCCGAATTTCCGCAAACTTGCCCAAAAACTTTTTGGGCCACTTTTGCGCAAATTTGGGCCAATGTCTGTGCGATTTTGTCATGAAGACCGTTTTTCTGATGAAAGGTCTTCATGAGATTTTGGCCCCATTTTTTTCAAATCAAACACGTTGGGCGCCATTTTTGCCCGTTTTGTCAGGGAGTTTGCCCAGGTTTCCACGGATTTTTCACGGATCTTCAGGGACTTTCCAAGGATTCTCACCAAATCAAAACCTTTGGGGGTGTTTGCACTCCCACACCTCCGCCTCCTGCACCACTGGCTTGACCATTACGTTACTAGTCATGACGTCTCAATAAAAGCAGTTGCTGCTTACAGTATTCCAAATTACCTCTTTTGTTACCAATGAATGCAAGAAAACATGTCACATTAAAACAAAACATTTACTGCTTCATAGACCTGCATCATTCAGAGGTTCCCAACTGGGGCGTCGCGACGCCCTGGTGCATCATTTTGACCCTGAAATGGCGTTGCAAGTTTATATCCAGCTCAGATGTACTTTGCAAATAAAGAATCTCTACGGATTTTAATGCCGTTTGCTATTTCGTACTTGTGCGAAGTTGGCTTTTCAGCTTTTGCGGTAAATAAACAAAGTAACGTTCGAAGATAGTAACCGTCGAAACAAAAAAGCGTTCAGCCGTTCTAAGCATAACATCGCATTTGTGTCACAACAAGCAAGTTAATTAATCGCATTAAATAAAAATCCGTGAATATTTTTGTGCTGTGCGCTGTGCACGAGTTTATGCGTAGCCGCAGGAGTAGTGCGTCAGGAGTTCAAGCAAGTTGGAAACATTCATTTTATGAAATGAAATGGCCAATTACCAAAGTTAAGAAAATATTTCTTCTAATTCAACAAAAATGTTTTTGAGTCTGTGTTTAAATATGAATCATGCAAAATATTTCCACTTTGACAACAAAAATGCTGGAAAAACGGAACTACGTAACTTAAAAACCTAATACATTTGCCTAGATGTGGGTATAGTGGACACATTAGTGCTTTAATGTTTTGTGCATTCTTACTGCGTAATTCCCAGTAATATTCCATTCGTGATTCAACGTGATGTACTTGTTTGCGAACAGTCCGACCG
>Ga0210059_1011409_pt1 | contig 13590 bp, 6 predicted proteins | sample Ectturendosymbi2_FD_188042 | JGI IMG/M metagenome (GOLD analysis project Ga0210059, IMG submission 188042) | Ecteinascidia turbinata endosymbiont from Florida, USA - Sample 2 (SPAdes) (version 2) | ecosystem: Host-associated > Tunicates > Ascidians > Unclassified | place: Key West, Florida...
AATTGACGTTACAGAGGAAGTCGTTATAAACGAATTCAACTGTATAGAACAGATTTACATAAGGTTTCAGGCCCCATTCGGATTAAACTAAAAAGTTAGTTTCAGGGCAAGTTGTCTATTTTTAGGGCAAATTGTTATTTTCAGGGCAAACTTTTTCCGCCCCCCCAGTAAAATGCCTTCCCGTACGCCTATGCTATCAGGACCTAGTCATTCTGTCCCTGCCGACAAAAGCATTTTTGGCACCCTGTTTTATCAAAATTATAATTGGAAAAAGACGAGTTTTACAAACAGGGACAAAACCATTGCTAGTAACTGCTCACTGCTTCTACCCAAAAATGCAAATATTGAAATTGTGATTAATCCCCAGCAGCCACAAACGAAGCACAGTTTCTGCGCATGAGTTGACATACAAAGATCTCTTGGTTGACTTGAAAGAACCATTCCAAGGTTTGTTTTTGCCTTTGTTCTATCAACAAAAAATTAATATTTCTTTTCCACAAGGACAGATTGCGTTTAATGCCAATAATGTGGGTAATCTCACTCATGTCAAACCAATCATGGCCCACGTTTGTTGACTGTTGCCAGCTGCAAATCGACGTTTTTTGATTTATGTGTGTGGTGCTTGACTGTTAGGGATGCTGTAAATTGCGGTAGATCCGACAATTAAATGCAGTCTTATTGTTTGTCTCTCGTGTGACAAATAATCGATCAAAATATTTGGCTGATTTTTTTACGAGGACCACCTTTACAACCCACTTTATTACAACCACACTACAGGCATTCTTTCTAGAAAAATATCAGGATGCTTAGATGCAAGTATCGTAGTTCATTGCAGTATTGTGCTGCACGGCTTCAAAAATCTCCCTGTGTCTTTTCAATCTTCAGTGTTCTACATGCAAACGCTCCTCACTCTTCACCTCTGGTTTTCTAGACATTTCGAATTCACAACATCTCGCCAAATCTTGATTGAACTTAAAATAAGTTTTCAACACCTCAATAAACCTAGTTAATGTAAAAAGTGTCGAAAACTAGCTGTTTTGGTTTTACGTACTGTGTTCTCTATCAAACAGCCGACACGTAATACGCGGCTAATGATGAGACCAACATCTGCTTTTTAAGTTTTGGTCCGATAAAAGCTTCTTCCGCGATTAAGGCAGGGTCACGAACAGCCTGCCCCCGAGATAATTTCCAGTGGCCGTTGGTCATCCTTCGTTTGCAAAAATATCTCTGTCTCCTAGATGCTTGAGCCAAATTAAGACGATTACTGTTTAGATGCATGGTATGAGTGGTGGGTAGCTGCAAGCAGTAGAAAGGCCAACCTGTTTCCTGACCCAGCGACGTCCTCCTCGGTCCAACTTATTAATTTCCTTCAATTAATTTGAGACATCTGCTTCTGATGTGAAGCTGCTAGCGTCAGCAAATACGTGACATAAATCCGCATTCGGCTAATTCAGCATTCACGCCTCCCGTACCTGCTGCAGGGTACTTTGCAGTTATAAAGCAACCACTCCATGTAACTAACATATATTGTGAGCGTAAACTGCCGTAAAATTAACCAAGGTTCCAAAACCTTGCAACAGTTTAGAAAACGTCTCATGTGGTGCATTCAGCTTTAGCAGGTAGCAATGCATAAGCTGCTAACGTACGTTATATTTGCAAAAATAAGCACCAAACCTAAAATCAAATACTGAACAGGTGCAAACAAACCACATATGAATGAAGCTTGTACAAAATGCTGCAATTTTTACATCAGTTGTTATACAAACATAGGTTGAATTTTTTTGCAGCGTCACACCCACCTTTTTTATGTGGCATTCCGTGTTGAGTTATCTTGGCAAAATTTCTTATCAAAAACTTGAAAGAGCACTTGGTGAACAGCCAACGGCTCCAAACATAGCAAGAAATGGGCAGCATGTACGTGGGAGTAACATATGTTGCTGTTGACTGTGATTCAACTTTCTCTGCTTTATGTCTGTTAACATGGGCATTTGCAGAAATTGTTCGAGGGAGGGGCAAAGTCCAATATTTTGCTTATCCTTTTCAGGTTGCTGACGATGAAATGCAAATGAACGTTAACAAAACGCTTTCTACCCCATTAGTCTGTGCTGGTTGAACCTCAATTCTCAATCTTTTGTCTGAAATGTTTTCTAATTTTCGGCTATCAGAAATGCTGTTTCTTTTCATTAAGTACCTAATATCCATTTTTTCGAGCACGTTCTACAGATAAGTCATAATTTAAGAATATCAACGGACAGAGCAACAGGAGCGGTGTAAAAACAAAAAACTTAGACACTCTCACAAAACTGTCTCAAGCAATGAGAAGTAGAACTATATGTTGACAAGACCATTGGACAACTTACTAAAGTTAGAACACCACGCAGGCTTGAAAAAACTGAGCAGATGAATTACAAAAACTCGCCATAGCAAATATAGCCTTGTGCGTAGTGCTCACAAAGAAGTCAGAAATAAACCTTAACGATACAGAGGTATTCCCACACGTCTGCATAGACGTATTCTAACAACCCACGTATTTTTACACTGTGTGAAAAGATGCCTGCATAAGGATCGTTTGATTAAGCTATTCACTCGGGGACGTTGATCACACTCTTACGCTAACAATGGATTTTTCAAACTTGTGGAAGCACTGCTACCGACTTACTCATGCTTCTTTTCACGCAGTATAAAAGTATACGTGGCTTACCGCTATCGGGGCACTGTAACTGTCTCGCTGCATTACCTGCCAAGATGTCTGTGTGCAATAGTCACATGCAGAGCTCCCATCATATTCGTACAATACAAACCCAGAAAGCTTGTGTTATGAACAAAAACATATGAATGTGGTTATTTGAATTGAAACGATAATCGAATACTGATTCAATTATGGTTCCTCTTCCAAATTTTCTTCTGCAGCGCAAACATTAACATTTGGACTTTTGTTGCTCCAGACGTTTTTCATAACCCTGGTAGCATGCTCGGTTGATGATATCTCTCACTAATTGTAATACATTTTCTATTGAACTAGGAAATTTTGTGCAGTTTTGAACTGCAGCGGGATCTAAAATCCCACAAAAAATATAATCCCAATGCCTTCTTTCTCCACTTGAAATTTGTTTTTTAGTTTGTATGCATAGGGAAACATCGACATTTAAACATTCAGTCCTAACCCTTGTTTCACCAGTTTCTTCAGTTGGCATTAGAGACAATAACATAACCCCGTCAATGATCTTGTATGAGGATATGTAACCGATTGAACACGTTCTGCTTCATCCGATATGCATTCTTTCTCACCTGATGTGCGCATGCAAACACTGTAATATAAAGTTATCTTTAAATTATTGAACACATTGAAGTTGCTGATGAATTCACCACTTCAAAAAAACATAGATTTAACGCGATTTTTCATAATTTAAACTAGACACCCAGGTCGACTAAAATGTGCAGATCTGGGCGGAAAAACCCGCAGGGGGAGCCTTATGGTCCCATGCGGAAAAACGCCTACTGCCGTAACTTGAAGCGAACGTTTGAAGATTTATTGCCGTGTTATTGTTACACAATAAAGACCAACAGTAGAACAACCAGTCAGCAAGTTTCGCACCTGCTTCTGCAGGCAAAGGAGCGGACATGAGCGAACTGCAATCTCATCATTGCATGACACCAGAACAGTGAACGTGGCTCTTGTGCAGTGTCATACCGGCAAATAAACTGTCATTGCAACAATTAAAATGAATTAATCGGAACTCAGCTGCTAGCTTCAGGTCTTCTAGAAAGTTTTGGTTCTTGGTCTCAATTTGCAGGGGGGCAAATGCCAGTTCTGACCCCCTGCGGACGCCCATGTCTGTTAAATGATGGCTGTATGATCCTATATCACTGAACGTCTAAAAACTGCTTCAACGTTTGCTCTTGGTTCTGTTCTCTGTAAGTAAAATCAGAAACGACAACCGTGAACGGCAGGAATCCAAACGTTGACTGGATTGCATTTTGTCGTCTTGGCCGCAAACCTTTTTTAAAAAACGGAAATCCCAGGATTTTCCGTTGGAATGGGATGGTAAAGTGGACTTGAAATTTGTTCTATATCCCATCGTTGGTCATTTTAACGTCTTATAGCAGGAATTTTCTGAAGTTGAACACCATTATTGTACGTTCTAATCACAGTTATTACTACACATAAACGCTCAATGCCATGCGTAGCGATGCGAGATCCCCGAATATACGGTTGAACTGAAAAAAGAGTTACCTAATTTTCATTGGCCCCTAACTGGACGTTTTCGGGTGTTTTAGGCACGGCTCTGTAGAGGCTAGCCAGTGGTTCTTAACCTTTCCTCTGCCACGCTTTCCTTAAGCAATTGTCCTTTGTTTCAAACTCCCTAACTTTAAATAAGTAAGTTGGACAGAACACTTTTACGTTCAAAAACTGTACATGTTGTAGAACGCGTAAGAGCTCGAACCCCCCTTGAAATTCTTGACTCCACCCTGGAGAGGCGCGCCCCCCAGGTTAAGAACTACTGGGCTAGACAATACACATGCACATAATATAAAGTACTTTGTTAGTGTAATAGTTTAGTGGCAGTCCCAAGGAATAGGACACAAAAATATCCCATGCACAAGCTTGGGCAATTCTATCTGTAAATCATCGTTGATTTTACATCAAGTCCATCAAACGTACATCGTCGTTGTTCCATTGTACAGTATTAACCAACTTCTCAGCGAATAAAACCTATACTTGAAGGTCAGAAAATACCATAGCAATTCGTACGCTCATTATGCTCTTTTACACAATGAAAGTGTTTGCCTCCACACATCCAGCTTATCCAGGTCTGTAATACATCTTGTGTAACCAGTGGTGTGTTTAAGGGGAGGCGAGCGAGGCACTTGCCTCGGGCTCCCCCTTTTTGGGGGCCCCCTTGAGGTGTTACGCGCGTAAATTTTCCTTATTTTTGGTGAAAAACATAGTATTCACTCATATAACATACTACAAAGCAGATCATAACTAAGCACTCTGCTTTCAAAGGGCCCCCTACAGAAACTGTAATGTGCAGGTACTTTCCTTTCAAAGGGGCCCCATTAGCAACTGCAATTTGAAGGTAATCTGCTTTCTAACGGGTCCCCAACAGCCACTGAATTATGCAAGTACTGTGCTTTCAAACTTCATTGAAGGGGCCCCTAAAAGCAACTGTAATATGTAAGTACTCTGCTTCCAAAGGGGTCCCCAACAGCAACTGTAATGTGTAAGCACCTTGCTTTCACAGGGGCCCAACAGCAGTTGTAATGTGTAAGCACCCTAGCTTTCAAAGGGGCCCCCAACAGTCACCGAAATGTGTAAGTGCCCTGCTTTTAAACTTCATTGAAGGGGCCCCTAAAAGAAACTGTAATATGTGAGTACTCTGCTTCCAAAGGGACCCCCAACAGCAACTGTAATGTGTAAGTAGTTTGCTTTCAGAGGGACCTCAAACAGCAGTTTTAATGTGTAAGTAGTCCTTCCTTTCCAAGGGGCACCAAAGAGCACCTATAATGTGTAAGTACCTTCTTTTCAAAGGGACCCCACTACCATCTCTAAGGAGCAAATAAAAAAGTTTCAAACCAACTTCTATACCCAAAAAAATTGTGGGTTAAAATTTCTTCCGAAAAGTTCTGAAAAGACCTTATCAAATAAGAGCAAACCAAATGATAACTCTTTATAGCAAATGATGACTATTGATACCAAATGATGACTTTTAGAGATTGAAGTATTTGGTATATTGATAATTTTGTGAAAATGCTACAGTTGAACAGAAAGAAGTCTTTTTCATGTCTCTGAAATGAAAAGGTTAGACTAATTTCTCATTTCTTGTGATGTTGTACCTTAGTGAACATTTCCATCAGAAAATAAAACAACATGCAATTTTTATAGCAGGGACCACACTACATCTTTTAATTTACAGGACATTTTCTTCTTCGTTTACAAAGTAATTTTGTACTATTTTTGTTGTGCTGCAAAGACTGTTAATAAGCAAGGCTACATTCATGCTTCTTATCAGGTAGCAGAAATGGCATTTTTGAGTATTATGAGTACTCATTTTTTCTACAGATATTTCAGGTATTTTAGGTGGTTTGAATTTAGCCTATTCTTGATGTCACAGTTTATTTGAAGCTTGACTAGTAAATGGTTGGTTTAAGGTAGCCTTGGTAGGTGATGTTGAACTTATTTTGCCAACTCTTAGCCAGTACAAGTTGAACCGTTTTTTCTCAGCACAGATTTAATCAATTGTGTAGGCTACTTGCTGCAGTAGAAATGTTTGCGATAAGGTATATGATGAATTATTTTCTACTTCAGCACATTTTTCAAACAACTAGTGTCAATGCAAGATGAGGGCAGCCTTGACTCATCCAACCTCAAAGCTTTCCGAAACAAGTCTCAGGTTGGATGCTTCTGTATGCTTAAAAAGTTAATAGGATGAAATTTAAAACAAATTTAGTGTTTTAAATCTGCTTGGTTGTTGTTTATAGTTTCATGGATTCCCAAAAAGACATGAATGTGAACAAATTCAGGATACCAACTACCAAGCATTTTTTCAACGGGGGAAAGTGTGAAACTTTCAAACGGGTTAACTTTGTGGTTTATTGATGGTGAATGCAGAGAAATGAGGCGCGAAAATAAAGAAGTGGGGGTGATGCCAACTTGCTATTGCCTAACTTATATGTGTTGCCAGCCGTGTCTTCCCAACTTTCAGTGCTTTCAAAGTTGTGTATCATGAACACCCTTTTGCATTTTCTCCTTCTGCTACGTCAGTAATGCCGTAGTCTCAGGAACGTATCCTTTAGTGGCTGTATCTTAGGCTTGATCAAAAGTTATTATCACGGTTGGCTGATTATGATGACGTCATCAGAGGGCCCATTTTTTTAGACTTGCCTCGAGCTCCCCCAACCCTAAACCCACCACCTTGTGTAACAATCGCGAATGCTAAAACATTCTTGTAATGCTTTAGGCTGCGAGCAACCTAGTTGTGATAAAACATTGTAATAAATTGCAAAGTTATTTCAGCCAACACAATAAACGAATAATAATATAGATCAGGGGTGGCCAACTTGTCTTCGACTGGGATCGACTAGAAAATTTCTTGCTAACTCGCGATCGACCGGTCGGTAATAAAGTCACAAGTACAAAATGCTGAAGTTATGTATCGCAGGTGCAAAGACAGTGCGCCGACTGTCACGCAATAATAGGAAAACATATTACAACATCTTTGCGGCATCTGCCGTGCCAGCCTATGGTCAGCCATCGCAAGAGGCACCAAAGAATATACATGACCAACCAATTGATGGACAATTTTTATGTACTTTCTGGAATATTGATTGAAAAGTGTGCTTTTTGGGTATCTTGTCAATTCAATGCAAAATCAGGCGCGGTCGACCAACTGACACTCGGCGATCAACCGGTCGATCGCGATCGACTTGCTGGCCACCCCTGATATAGATGATTAAAACCTCCAGTGTAAACAAGTGTCATGACCGAAATGCAGTCAGCGAAACATTTGCTTACAAGATTAGTAGGAAGAAACTAACCAGGACATCATGCAAAACGACACCCCTCTCGACCAAAGTATAATATGTATTCAGCAGCGTACCACACTGTGGCTCCAGTCGAATCACAAACAGAACTTGTAAAACACAAACAAACTTGTAATTCAAAGAGTCCAGTCATTAGATTACTTTTACAAAGCGTTACTCAAGTTACATAAACTCAAGTAAATTTGTGTCTCAAGTCGACTCAATGGCTATTTGTTCAATCTACATAAAACAAACTGCAATGCACTCACTTTAGATTATTCGAACGTCTTAAAAGAATATATTTTCATGTCTTGGTGGAATCAACTATAACATACTCCAATTCAATTTCAGATAAAGCTCATTTTTAATTTTGATTAGGAAAAAGGCGAAGAATTTCATTAAACTTAACTTACCTCGCAACCTTATTTTTAATGGCCGCTCTAGCAATTGCGATATTAGCTGTAACGTCGACGGCGCCAAAGTTATTATTAAATTTATGGCCTTAAGTTCTGTTTTGTCGTGCTTTCAAACCTCATCGGCTTTTTTTACTTTTTTATACTTTGTTTAAACAATTTTCTGACCACACCAAATTTCCTCAATTAAATTTTACCCACTGCTTGTGTACATAGGCATGCTCCTTCATCTGTAAATTTACTTCACCATGTTCTGTGTTTGTTTGTTTATTTTTCTAACTGCATGTATTTCACTTCCAACTATTGTTTTTTTAAAACTACGCAGAAACTGATAAACGGGTTGGTTGATTTTAGTTGGCCGGCATGGTCCTTCACCAATCCTATGTGACACAGTGACGCTTGTGTTTACAGTAATCAGTTATTGTGCCATTGTGTTTACATTTATTCCGATTTCCACTGACAAAATGGTTTCGTTATTGCGCAATGGCTCTGATTCTTGTTTCTGTTTGATAGCTTAATCATATGAACCAATAATCAACTTGAAATATCGGCAACGTTTGAATGGCGAAACAGCGATTCGATGGTGACTACATTTCCGCTGAGGAGGGTGAACTTTACTTTTTTGTTTGCAAATTATTTAACGAATCTTTTGTTGAAGAATGAGTCCTCTAATTGAAAGAATGGATCTCAAAAAGATATTTTTAAGCAGATGATCTGTAGAAAGCAACATTGTCTTAATATCATTGACTGCGAAAACGAGCGAAACTGGCAGAGTTGATTATAATCTTGCAAAACAAATAAATGATGAAAGACTTGTTTTATGTGGCGCAGCAAGTGTTTACTTATGAAACTTAGCTGCAACAGGCTTGGTATTTGAGGAAGCACCGAAATAATACGTTCTCAGCATCACGGCAATTTGGAAACTTACTGCTAAAAATTCCAACGATGCTAAGAAACATTTGGCTGTGAGTGGATTAATTTTGTGAAAGTATATGCTGATGAAAAACAGGGGGATGAGTGGCACGAGCAATTTATGCATCGCGTAAATCAAAACATAAAACAAACAAACAAATACGCGTGACTTTCTCGGAAAGACCCTATTATTCTACGTATGTTTGTTTGACGTGCTTAAAACTGCAGTAGTAAATGGCCATTTTTGAGAATAAAACATATAAACAATGATCTTAGCTCATCACTATCGCAACAACATCTAATCATTTATCGACTATGAGTTCCGAAAGAAAACAATTAAAAAAACAAAATTTTGACGAATTAACCCAGGAATTTGCAAAAAATCTCGTAAAGTGTTATGATTGTTTGTCTTAAAATTTATGAAAAAATAGAACGTTTATTACACAATATGTATAAACATACAGCAATTTAACACATTCTGCCATCATACTCACAGTTATAAAAACTCCACAGTGAATTTCTTTCTCCTGACAGACATGAACATCTGACCCTGGTTCCAGCCGTAGGTACTGCAGATTTACGAACAGCTCTGCGTTAAGGGAAAGTTGCGTCCGGGGGAATTGAAAAACACCACTTTCTTTTTCTATGCATTTCGATGTATATCAGATAATCGCTTGTCTGTCGTAGACTATTTTGCCGGTGGCGTCAAAGCTGGGTTAGAAGCTTGATTAGATGGACAGGCAAACTACAGGTTTCGTAGGGCGCTCAATAACTAGTTAATACAACGCAAACACTAGTAAAAGACACTGAAAAGCTTGCTGCGTTCTCATGTTGCTGTTCTTCGCAGGCCCGCAACCAGGGGTAAACCGGGCGATTGCCCCACCTCCAAATTTTCAAAAACATATGTTTAGTTTTTAGGTACAATAACAAGTTACAATCATTTTTCCCCTTTCCGGGAAAATATCAGCTGGTTGCGGCCCTGGTCCTTCGAATGGGAATCATTCAAAGCGTCAAACCTGCCGCGTACGTCATTGACTTAGATACTTGTCGCTGTCAAGCAAAACATGCCGAACAATTGCTGCTCTGTCTAACTCGTGTCTGGTACGACCGCGAAATGCGCTGAAAGTAAAGTACAGCAGTAAAAAATTTGAGAGTTCAACTAGCAGAGGCATATAGTCTTGTTGTTCTTAAAAGACAAATACATAGAAGAAAATTGACGATTTCCTAACCTGATCTTTATTTAAGTTGGTAAAGAGATTTTTGTTTGATTTTCAGGATCCTGAGAACAACTTGTTCCTTCCCTTTTGCCGTTTTTATGTTGCTAGCTAGCTCAAGAAATGGTGATCACTCAGCGTCAGGGCCTGGCGATCTGAATATATGAAATGAAATGGCAATCGTAATTTTTTGTAATTGTCCTCAGAGGAAGCGTATCCCTTATTTATAGCTTAACCAAGAACAAAATTCCGGGATGGAAACATCTCTTTTTAAGAGAATACTTCAAAGCTTTCCAATCTCTTCATACAATCTAAAAATTCTTCCCAAAATTTATATTTTTCCAAACCTGTGGAAGCAGGTGACTTTCTCTTACGTACGTGAAACTCCTAATAACTATTCCGCTATTTGTCGCTCTCCTAAAAGCATAAAATAACTTCGTTAAGTCGATGCTTAGCTGCATTGCCATTAAAAGTAAGGATTCCTGTGTGCAATGCTTTTTATTGTCCTCGGCCGACAACCCCTTTATTATAGATGAGGGGTTTGGCGAAACCAGTTTTCGGTGAAACATGGCTAACTTAGGTGCTTTTATTTTTTTGACGAAGATTCCCTCGAAACACCATTGGATTTATCACGAAAAGTTCTAAATGAAAAGCGGAATTTCTCCGGTCATAAGTGAGAAGAGGTTCTGCTCATCACATGCTCTTCAACATAAACAATAAACAATTTTTTCCAGCTAACCAAACCCAAGTCTCACAAAATACTGTCATAAGAATTTAGTGTAATAGGCGTTTAAATTGGAACTCGTGGTATTGGTGGCTTGCTGACCTTACTTTGAGAATCACGAGGACAAGTTGTTTAATACGTGTATTTTTGGGCATGAATGAGAGAAAAGTTAGAAGAATAGGGGCTTTCTTCTGTACGTATTGTCTTCTCAATGCTTTTAATTAATCTGGAATCTTCATGTTTTGAATAAAATAAATGATTAATGTTACCTGTACTAATTCTTGCTTGGATTTTCTTTGCACTCCCAGTGGTTACATCAAAAGGTAAATATAGTTCATACATTTCCTATTTCCATGTATATTTGCAATGGAAGACGTTAAGCCGTAAGTGGCGACTGGCGATAAAATCGCTTGACCATCGCATGTCCAGATGAGTGTTTGTTCATTTACTGTTTTGATTTCATACTCTTTTCTCCAGTTAAAAAACAGCTATAATAATCAGACAATCTTTTATGGCAACATTTTCGAACCACATTCTTTCTGAAATGAGTTTCCCGTGTTTGTGGTTGCCGACGAGTTCCCCCTTTAATGTTACTATTTGAACCCAAGTGCCTGTAGTTTTGCTTCACGTTTTGAAAAACGTTAAGGATTCCCTGAGTAACAAATCGTGTCAATGACATTCGGCTACGATATGCACTGAATCTGCTTTGATTGCAAAACGCTGCAAAACGAAAAACACTGCAATAAAATATCACAGCTGCGATCACTGAATTGTTTCCACCTGCCCTGTCGCCACCGGTTTGTCTGCAGAACCCGTGACATGGGGTTCAACACCCAGTTCATAATGATACATTCATGAAAACGCTACAAGTTTCTCACAGGATTATGTCTATTTCAAACCCATTTAAAGTCATACTGAATGCAAGCTTGTGCAATTGATCGAAGATTTCAAAACTGATACTGTGATTTACTATTTCAGTCAAAAATACCGAATAGATTTGAAATTTCAGTGACAAGAACACAACTTAGAATGTAAACTGAATTGAATTTCAAATTCATTATCAAGAAAAAGAAATTATCTAGATAACACATTTTCGGCCTTGGCCAAAACTGATTTTTACCAGATATTCGATGGTTTAGTAAAAGATCGACTCCCTCTTCTGGGGTGACCATTGACCATCACACTTTATGTCCACGAGAAACGACTAACACCCACATTCAAGATCTTTGCTCCACAAAGGTATGCATTCAGATATACCTGAGTTAACTGTTTCAAATCTAGTTATTTGAAATATGTTCCGAACGAAACCGAACAAATTTCGTGAGATAAAATTTTAATATGAATGATGAATCATTGGTCTGGAAATTCAAAAAAGCGGCAATCACATAAAGTTGTGCGACTATTCGAAGATGTAAAACCACACAAGCGGAAGCTTTTTGACTTTACGTCCTCACAAAACTTGTGCCTTATTGCAGCCATTCATATATTAGCAGGCCCGTAGCCAACTTGGGACACCAGGAGGGGCGAAGAGTTTTCCGAGAGGGACCCAAATTTTTTGAACTATGTCCAATGTTTTCGAACTATGTCCAACACATTTTTCCAGGGGGGCGAAAAAACTTCTAGGGGGTCTTTGCCCCCCCTTCGCACCCCTGGTTACGGGCCTGCATATTAGCGTCTGTACGGCGCAGTATCAATACTTTGAATCAGTCATAGGAAAAATGAGAGCATAAGATGACCGTGATATTTCCGTCAAATCACATACGAATGCTTCTGACAAAAATACAACCGATAAAACTTAGTTTCGTAATATTGCTTTGAGTAAAAAGCTTTGGCAAGTGTTGCTGCGGTACGCCTTTAATGTTGGCCTTTAACTGGCCGTCAAGTCACTGTATTCCTACTCAGATGTCTGTGTTCATGTCAGTGGATTTAGACAATCACAGCCAAGTCGACGAGGTTGTCAATGTTGGAAACTGCACGGTCAACCTGTTTTTTGCAAACCATTTGCTACAGCTTTCATCTTTTGAACAGGGTCTCCAACATGCGCTTGACCGATTTTCTATTGCGTGATCGGAAATGAAGTTCAGAACTTAAAAGACCGAGGTGTTATGTCTCTCCTGAAACCAAAGGCAGTGTATGTTGTAAGTAAGCAGCAATACATTGCAGCAGGTGGAAAAGTTCAAGTAACTTCGGGTGTGACGGAAGGCGAAACAAGATGATTACTACACGGATTAGTAAACCAAATGCAGTTCTGCGTGAGCTTCAGATTGGCGAAGCGAGTTCTGCTGGCTACATCCACGAGAAGGCGTCTTAGAGGTGGAGTGGCTACATCTCCGACCTTGTTTGGTCCAGTCTGAAGTGGAGCCAGCTGAACTAACTGAGATTGTTGTTGACCGTGAGGTATTTCGAGTCTTCCTAGGACTGCTGCCCACAAGACCACGAGGAGAAGCGGGCATGACAATGATTGATGTTCAAAAACAACCAAGCGAAGTATAAAAAGTTGAAAAACAAAAAAGTGGTTTTATTTTTGTTAGAGATAGATCTCTATGTGTCACATTTTTCCGCAGTCTGAGATCTTAAGACTTGATCCAGTTTTCGCACACAAATGAAGTTTCTTGTATCTGCTATCTCCTATAGACAGCAACAACAAAAATACGGATACAGTCGATAGTCGTGTCTTAACTGCCTCATACTTTGTAACCCATGGTTCATCTGTGCATGCTGTGTTTTTAGATGCCTCGAAAGCATTCGATCGAGTACTACACATGAAATTATTTGAGAAACTAATTCAGAGAAAGGTGCCAAT
>Ga0210059_1011410_pt1 | contig 13590 bp, 4 predicted proteins | sample Ectturendosymbi2_FD_188042 | JGI IMG/M metagenome (GOLD analysis project Ga0210059, IMG submission 188042) | Ecteinascidia turbinata endosymbiont from Florida, USA - Sample 2 (SPAdes) (version 2) | ecosystem: Host-associated > Tunicates > Ascidians > Unclassified | place: Key West, Florida...
AGATTACACTCCAAAAAAAATTTTTTGGTTGAGGAGTGCGGATTTTTTGTGGGCGACGTCATAGTGAAGTAGTTTTAGGGTCATTTTGGCACATGTTGCCCGGCCTAGGGCCCAACTGCTAGGCCAAAGTGTTTCGCTGAAGTTTTCATTGGAAACTAGACTCAAGTCAGAGTCTTTTGAGCCTTTGATCGACTTTCTAATGTTTCTGGTTCAAATGTTATGATATAAAATAAACAAATTAATTAATTAGCTAATTAGTCTGATATTTTTACTAACTAACATCATAACTTTTGAACCCAAAACCCTAGCAGGTCATCCAAAGTATCAAAAGACTCGGATTGTAGCCTAGTTTGCAGTAAAATCTTCAGCGAAATACTACCACCTAACGGTTGGCGCCCAGGGCCAGGCAAAGTGGGCCAAGGTGACCTAAAAGTCCTCCACTTATGACGTTACTCACAGACAACCCCCATCCCACACACAAAAAATTTTTTTTCGAGTCTAATCTACTAGACTGGCCGCGTTTTTTCATACTTTTACCAGGTCTGTAGAGCATACAGGAGCGGAGAAATTCCCGTGCAAAGCCACGTGCGAATCAGCTGTTTTTTTGCGAACCGCTTGAATTAACCCGGCTCTCAAAGTGTTAAAGGGTACGGGAGGCCCGGGGCAATTTTTACCCGAGGGCCCCTATGACATATTTCATGATGTCATCCTTTGTAAAGTTTGTTTTCGCTGATTCGCAACGTTCTCGTTTGCTTTTTCCGGCAGTCAATTATGTGCCTGCCACATTAACTAGATTTTTATTCGCCTTGGATTGTAAGCCGCACGAAATAGTGTTAAAAATTAATGTAAGCTGCCCTTGATTGTAAACCGCACTTGAACATATACAGTAGGTTGCCTAAGTCTCTGAGATGCATTCACGACGTTCGCATACTCATGCGTCACCCGCTTAATTGGCAACTCTGTTATTAACGATGTTGACACCACTATAGCTGCCTCACTACTTTTGACCTACGGGCCATTTTACAAAAACGTGACAACTTGCGGGCCACTTCCGATAAAATGAAGCATGAAATAACGGCTTCACAAGATTTTTAACTAAAAAAGGGAAGATAAGTGAGTGCTTCATTGAAATTATTGCATAATAACAAATAGCAGTTTATTACAAGTCTGCATCAGCAACATGCCTTTGGTTGAGACAGAGGTGGATCCAGAGTGGGGCGATCGCCACCCGTAAAACTTGCAAAAGTTATTTTATTCACCATGATTTTGTACAATTCGTAAAACAACATTCACAATATAAGACCATTTTGTCATCCATTGTTTGGTCACAGCATTGTTGTGAAGTATGCTTCATCTCTCTTACAGTAGGGAAGTCGTTATGAGACTTGACTACCAAATATTCCTGAAATCGCCCCCTCCCCCTTAACCTTGCTGTCTGGATCCACCCCAGTCGAGGCTTCTCTGACACTATCGTCCTTCATCAATAGGCCTACCAATATCAGCAAGTTGGCGAATATCATCCAGTGTTTCGTCCGCCATTCAATTTCTGTTTTTAGATTTGACTTGCTTCATATTGAAAACTGCACTCTTACACACGTATATTTTCCAAACATCCAGTGCATTTATAGTGCAAAATCTTTCAATTTCGGAAATCTATCTTTGCTGACCAAATTCCGGAAACTCTTTACAGTCTGGTCTAGCACCGTTAGTATTATGCATTGTTATTGAAAGGTGCTATGCTTGTTCTAAGTAAAATTATATGCAACAGGGATGGGCAAATAAATTGGCTTGGGGCCGCTTTGAAAAGTCGCGTTTAGCGGATTGATAAATAGATTTATTTAGCAGTATTGAGTTAATTGTGCCAGATGTAGTCTGCTCGTCAAGACAACGAACACCGGGGCACGAAAAATCCCTGAGTTATCCAGACTTATTCCAGCGGAGGTCCGTGCCTATTCTAATTTGATTGTAAAATAAATAAATTAAACAGAAATGGTACACAGAAAAGGCTCTATTCATTGTTCTTGTACAAATGCACTTTATCCAGCGCAAGCAATTCAGTGAGACAAATATAACCTTACATGGTTTTCAAACATTTCACATTTGGAGATTTTTCCTGAATGCTTCTGCAGGCCACTGAAAATGCTGTGGCCCGCAGGCCTGCAGTTGTTCCACACTGATCTATACTTTTCAATAAAGCAAAGAAATAAAAAGTGTAAGCCGCCCTTGATTGTAAGCCGCATGAAATGATGGAAAAACTTTATAAAATATGGTACTCAACTGCATATACAATTACTTGCGAGAAGAGAGTTATGTATAAACACTACAGTGTATTCTTACTAAGAAAAAATATTTCCACAGGCTAGAGAGTGACTTGACAAGTAACAACATTCACCCAAACAATAAACGAAAACCAAAGATTGCAAATAAAAACGCCAGAAAAATAACATGTCAATACGGACAGCCAGACTGAGTTTGAAATGTGCTTTGAAACTTGTCATGATTTTCATCTACATTTTCGAGTGTTCTGGTTAACGCCACTGTTTTAACGTTGTTGCTTAAGCTTTGCTAGAACAAAAAACATTCAGTCACGGCGTTTTAACTGACACTGCCATGATTCTTGCACTTTTTTCTTCTAAGAAACTGACATTTTTATCTGCCGATGGCATTACAGATTTCGGCATCATGCTAGCTAAATACTGCAATCTCGTTTTCTGCTCTTTCGTTCTACAAATCAACTGATCAAAAGCTTTTCAGACAGACCATGCAATAACATGTGGTGGAACTGGCTTGACTAGCTTAATATGTTCATGATTTAACAAGAGTAGTAACCATCGGAGGAAAAGTGCGTTTCCACCATACATTACTCTTTATGACCAAACAAAGGTCACAGTTCGGCTGCGGCTTCCTCCAGACCGCACAAGAAGTAACAGAATCATTGATACTGAACAGCAACCACAGCAGAACTACCATTGCTGCTATCACGCAAATAGTATCGTTTTCGCCACATTTGTGCAGTAGGCGTGATGCACGAGTAGATAAACCCATGCCAAAAGAATGATTATTAGGAAAAGTTACAAGCAAAATTCACATGTATTGCATTGAACAAAACCGAAAATATTCATATTCAGTAGCAATTGCTAAAACTGGCAGAAAGTCAAAGTTGCAAAGAAATCATCAATGATACTCAATGTAAAGTCGTAATAGTGTTTGCATTTTAGTATCTCTTTTGAATCACAACAATTTTTTAAACGAATATTTTAATTAAAAATGTCATCACGGGGGGCTTGGGACAATTGCCCCACCTTAATCTAGCCCTGAATATATCGTACGCCTGCTCTCAAAGTGTTAACATAATGTTGAGTTTACAATGTCAGTCTGAATTGACATTTGGATGAAATGTGCAAGAAAAATCTTTTTAACAGCTTCTGTTAGAAGTAGATCTTTTAAACTTGGTATATATTTTAATCTCAAATCAAAAATCTGCACTAATTTTGCTGGTGGCAAGCCTACTGCAATAACTTTCTTTGCCTGCATAAACAAAAAAATTGCAGATGATTTACATGCTTGTCTGTACGACAAGCAGATAAATCTTTGATAGTTTGTATAGCTGCTTTTCTGGCCAAACAAACTCACGAAAAATTGTACCATTTTAAAGCCTGCACAGTTTCACCATTTGTGAGAGGCATAATTCAGTTTCTGTTGGACTTTCTGGTGTTTTAGTACACTTATCTTATTTTTGTTGAATGGCCAGTTGGAAGAGATGCATTTCTGTTACCATTATGCGACAATACACATTTTAGTTTAAACTTTTTTGGTACTGCCTATAAGCACCACTCTTATGATTATAATCATTCATTAAGGAAACATAAGGTATGCAATTCACTATACTGGCTTAGACTTAGCCAAGCCATCAACTGTAGCAGATTTGCTGTGTTCTGGTATGTGCAATTTAGCTTTGAAAATCTGGTGCAACAAAAAGAAAAAATTCAAGTATGAATTTATATAGTGCAAAGATGGTATAATTATTTCAAAAATCTGGAAGTTTACAAACACAACATAATGTTCAATATACTGTAAACAACGTGACCTCAACTTTTATTAATTAGCATGTTTGCATGGAATAGTACCCTTTTGCTGGCTTTCGTTTGCAGCTACAATTCTTGCATGTTATTGTTTAAAATCAACTGCAGTAGCAGTTAAGATGTAGCTTTGCTTTAGAAAGTACTATCATTTGGGTACATTATGTTGAAGCTAACGATTCTTGACTTTTTAAATTCAATTTTTAATTTTATGTTAATGTAACAATGAATAATAAACCAGAAATACATTTTTAGGACAGGTCAAGTGTTGTGAAGCATGAGAATATGTTTCAAAGTCCTGACAGTGTTGTATCAGACCGCAAAATTAGCACTGTATTATAGGTATTAAGCAATGTTTCAGCTTTTCAAAGGTTTACAACAGGTAATGTTGATTGAAACTTGCTTTGTGTTTATCAATTTTTCAGAGCACAATTAAACTAACTTTTTAAATTATAGAAGTTTCATCCTCAGGCAAATTTTGTGCAATGCTGAAAGTGTTTCAAAACCACTTTGCTTCATCAGTTTGGTATACTGGCATTCTATCCAATGTTAATGATCTGCAGCATAGTGCTTTTTGGACAGATTGTCACTGAAGATGAACAAAACACATTTTTAAATTCAAAAAGCTTGCTCTGGTTAAATTACAAAAGGTTACAGACATTTCATTATGCCATTTTGTTTAGTTTGCTTAATAAATGTCATATGAAGGGAGTTATGACCCAAAGGGTGGATCAGTGAAGATCAACTGAAGGCTTTGAGATTGTATGTATTGTGTCAGTCACATACAAACACCTCTTTGAAATGTGTGAAGCACAATAATTTCCTTTAAAGATTGAATAACAAAGTTCCCCACATTTTAATGAACAAAATTAAAAAACGAATTGAGAAATTTTATTAGGTTGAGAGCTGTGTGGATTTTGAAATTCATTGAGTTTCATATAGTTACTTCAAGTAACTATACCATTTGAAAAGCATTTGATTGGTCAGGAATATGGTTCTGAATTTCCTGAATAGCAACCTCATCACAACCAGACTGAGTGTTTTTATCATGAAGTCATCATGCATTTGTAATATAAAAAGAAATGAGCATTTTCTAGCACATGTGTAAAAATATGCAATTAGTTGCCCTCTACAAATAAACAGTGGGATCAAATGTAGACCTGATGTTTCAATCACTGAAAGTTTTTAGTACTTTCTTTTAAATTGGCATTTATACTATAATTTCTCTTTGTGCCCACAGGAAGGTCAAACGTTTGTGCTGCTGAATGGAGATCAATCTATAACATCACGCGTTATAAAAGGTTAAGGTCACTCAAAATCAATATTATTAATGCATGTTAATTGGAAAGAGATGGTTGTAATACAGAAAGAAAATCGTGTTTAACTCTTTGGTGTTCGCTAGGATTCGGGGATATCGGAAAAAAATGCCTGAGCACACGTGGCTTTGCGCGGGAATTTCTCCGGTCTGGTATGCTCTACAGACCTGGTAAAAGTCTCAAAAGACGCAGCAAGTCTTCTAGTGTGCAGTTGAAAAAACATTTTTTTGCCTGGGGGGTGCGGGTTTTTTGTGAGTGATGTCATAAGTGGAGGACTTTTTGGCCACCTTGGCCCACTTTGCCTGACCCTGGGCGCCAACCGTTAGGTGGTAGTATTTCGCTGAAGTTTTTAATGGAAACTAAGCTACAATCCGAGTCGTTTGATACTTTGGATGACCTGCTGAGGTTTTGGGTTCAAAAGTTGTGATGTAAGTTAGTAAAAATATTTGACTAATTAGATAATTAATTAATTTGTTTATATTAGATCATAACTTTTGAACCAGAAATGCTAGAAAGTCGATCAAAGACTCAAGACTCGAGCCTAGTTTCTAATGAAAACTTCAGCAAAACAGCGAAATACTTTGGCCTAGCAGTTGGGCCCTAGGCCAGGCAACATGAGCCACAATGACCACAAAACTACTTCACTTATGACGTCAGTCACAAAAATCCGCACTCCCCGACCAAAAAATTTTTTTTCGAGTGCAATCTACTAGACTGGCCGATCCGCTTGAGACCTTGAACAGCTCTCTAGCGCAATTGGCGGAGGAGCTAGGACATTGGTAAGGCAACCAAAAACTGCTGTTTTTTAGGCTGAAATCGAAGTACGAATATATCGTAGACCGGCTCTCAAAGTGTTAAACATTTGAACAACACATAGGAACTGCTTTAAATGCATCAAGGTGTGTGCATTGGACATAAGGAAAGTCAGATTTTACATATGTATATGTGCCTGCATGCTGGGTTTCATGCTAGTTAGTGGTCATAATCAAGCTGCAAACTTAAAAATTTCGGTTTTAAAAGCTGTACTGCTTTAAAAAATTGCATTAAAAATGAAAATCCCCCGTTAAATTCACCAAAATATTGTTGTGACATGTTCATACTACATGGTGCAACAACCCAAAGAGTATTTTTTGCGCATCCACTTTACAGTGGGTAGTCCGCAAGTCCTGGAAATCAAAAAACACCATGCAGAACACAGCTTTCAGCCACAAGTGTTAGGCCGGCTGCAGTGATCATGTGTTGGTGAGTACAAACAGGAAAACATAATTTGGGTTTTGGGCAAAACCCCGCACGCAACTTCACATACGTGTAAACCATTATAAAATTCACTTCACTCCACTTTACGTCGCTGGAGTGTAAACCGGCCTTAATATTTAAAATAAAACAAAACAATGGTGAAACTGTTGCAATAAGTAGTTTGGTATTCTTTTGACCTAGTCATTGCATAATCACTAATCAGTGTCAAAAAAGCAACATCAAGCAACAACATTTGCAAGCTTCCACCAGACATGTCAACATGCGCAGAATTTTGGACTTTCTTGTATATAATAGTATGCATTGCATTTGTTCATTTTATTACATTTATGTTGGTTGAAAGCACCACCAATACAACACTGACTGTGATATAACTATCGGAAAATACCCGATCGACCAAACTCCATTTCTTGAAAGATGAAAAACTTGAGTTTCTTTGAAGATACTAAAAATGGTCCAACAATCATAAGATTGCACCACTAAAACCATCACATTGACTTTCACTCCAATTAAGAATATTAATATAAAGTTGTGATTAACCTTAGCCTAATTATTTCTTACCGCGAACTGACACAAATCCTCCAACTGTATGTGTTATTTTAGCAAATTTGCCTTGAATAAACAAGACTTCATATAATATTCGGTAGAGCATTGCCAAAACATTTTTTGTGTGCAAAACACATCATAGTCCGTTATGTGTTTTATAAACATTGGTTCATAACTTGATGGAACAGTGGAACCAAGAGTCTTCACCTTCAATTAAAAAATGGCAGCTTCTATTTTGCCACCAAGATGATGGCAGCAACAGACTTGGCATAAATGAAACAAACATAAAAGATAAACCCCAAACCTAACCCTAATTGTAGCCCTAATGCTAACACTAACCAGTAACCCTAACGCTAACCCTAAAGTTAATCCTCACGCTAACACTAGCGCTAACCTAACCTTACAACAACATCTAAGCATAGCTGTATAAAGTAAAGTTTTGGAAAAAAAAGGGAAGTCGCCAAGAAGGTGAGAGTTAAACCAAAAAGCAATGGCATAGGCTACTAGACGTGAAGTATAACTGCTGCGCTACGAGCAGCACTCCGATTGACTGCATGACAAACTGACCTATTTATTCAAATTGCGTCATGCGATGCGACCAAATGTTCTGCTGGAGGCACAATAGTATGTACTTTCCACGATGGGTGTAAGCAAGGAATCGATCAGCAAATTTTTAATGGGAAATCGATTTCACATTAAATTATGCATCCTCAGTCCTTATTCAAATAGATTCTATTTGAATAAGGCTATTTGAATAAGGACTGAGGATGCGTAATTTTACGTGAAATCGATTTCCTATTAAAAATGTGCTGATCGATTCCTTGCTTACACGCATCGTGGAAAGTACATACTTGAATAAAGATATGTGCAAGTTTGAATCATCGCAAGAAGACGAAAGCAGATGGCAGTCGACTGATTCCTCGAAAGCATACAGAAACACTAGTGCTTTTAAGTGTGGAGGCACAATATTAAATTGTTCAGCCGATCTGTTGCCACCAGCATCTTGGCGGTAAAATAGACACTACCTTAAAAAGTACATGAAAAATGACTGTTATGAGATAATTCATGTAGTAATTAATGGCTAGCAAAATTAAACACAGTTAGCCGTAAGTTGCACAACGTGCTTATCATGTTTTTCAGTCAGTTCAAGTGCTTTACTGTGATTGTAGATATATAGCTGTACTGTGTTCATCTGACTAACTAATGACATAGTATATCATTTTATCAGTACAGTAGGCTAGGTAAGGGATAACTAAATAACTTCTACTACTATAGCAAGTAAAGTTCAGCTACCCCCATCTTAGCTAAACTAAAAATTACTGCCACCTGCAGTTTGAGTTTGCTAAAATGTCTTTCCATTGTGTAACTAAATAATGCCAAAAGTTTGATTGCATAGAAAGTGGCTGGGTGAAATGTTTTGCCAGTTAACTGAACATAAGCAAATGCATTCCACGTCCAGGAAGTTTTCATCGACTACCAAAACGATGATGAAGCTTGTGCCACACATGGGTGGTAGAACCTTTTCAAAGTGAGGGGCACAAGTGCACATTGAAAATAAATTATAGCATATTTTGTGGTTTCACTTGGCAAATGTGATGTCACAATCATTGAAATATGACGTAATTACATATACACCGCATGAAGGTTTAAATTACACCATTTTAGACAAAACTACACCACTATGAAATCGTATCGGTGAATCACCTGAAATTCAAATAGGCTGTCACAGGGGCGACCCTGGTCATTAGCGTCACTCAGGCTAATCATACGATTTATTCTGACTGACTGAATAAAACCGTTCGACGCTTTCGTCACTGAAATTTGCATTTGCTTTTATTCTGGCTAGCATTATCGTTGCCCTGTGACGTTATGTTATGTAACAATAAATGAGAAATTCTCATGATAACTTCTCCCTTGTTAAGTAACGTACGTCACAGAGCAATGCTAACATCACAGTGGCGGTTCTTAGGGGAAACCTGGGTAAGCCATGGCCCCTCAGGTTTTTGGCTGGCCCCTTAGTTGGCCTCCCCAGTTTTTTGCTTAATTTCACATTCAAGTTCGTTTGATTGACATATACAGCAGATAACTTTCAGCCAGCAAAATTTGAAATGATTTTAAGACTTTCTGGCAACGGTTTTGACGATATTCACAAGCCTATGTTGGGTTTGGCAAGTTTAATCATAGCAAATCAATCTTCATTACAGTGGAAAATCACCATGCAGGAGAGCAGTGGCGTAGCTAGCCCAAAAAATTGGGGAGGCCAAAACGTTTGATTGTAGGCAAATAACACTATTTTGTTTGGAAAAACGCCTCTCAAAGCACAAAATGACTATATTTTCAGAAAATTTGGGGGTGGCCATGGCCTTTTTAGCCCTCCTGGCTGTGCCTATGCAGGAGAGACACTTATGTTGGCCCCCCTACTTTTTCCTTGGCCCTGCAGTGCCCCTCACTTTTCATTCTAGAATCGCCACTGTAACGCCAGAAAGTCATCCGTTCATTTACTAGGCTCATTCATATTTGCCGGAGTTGCTGGACAATTCATCGTTCGTTTGAAATTACTCTCTAAATGGAAACTGTCCACTGGATTGAACTTCAAATCCAATGTTCTTTACAAATCCATTGCTTTAAAAAACATTTAGTACATTCCAATATGAAATATGTTTTAAAAAATACTTAGCTACATAGGATAGCTGGAATTCCAAATTGAGCCCGAGTAAAGCGCAAGCGAACGAAGTCGTGAGAACGCCTACTACGAACGATATTGTTTTATTCAGGTCACCTGTAACAGGAACGTGAAAGGCCAGACATGGAACAAAAATATATGAACAGTGACAAGGCCCAAAGAAAAAAGCCCAAGTTAACAACTTAGTGAAGTGGGACCGTGGGTGGTGGAACAAACATACAAAGCAAGCTTGCGTTCTCCGATATAAATCGTATTCGAAAACTCGGGCGAAGCCCGAGGAGCCCATATGCTCGAGTAGCCACTGGCTGTTAACAATACAATGAACACAGGTTTAAAAAACAGGCAAAATGACACAGCATTGATACCTGTCTTAAACACATTCAAAATCACAATTTTTCTTCATCTAGAATAGAGGTGGGCAAACTACGGCCCGCAGGCCACGAGCGGCCCACGAGGGCATTTTGTGCAGCCGCAAGGCAGTCACACATAACACATTGGAGTCTATCTTGAAGTAATGTTATCGATTAGATTAGAATTATCAAGTTTTTTTTCCACACATTTTAGTCGAAAACGCATTTTTACTCAACCGGAAGTGACTAATTTTACAAATTACATTTATTTTATGATGGCTCATGTAAAACTTTTTTTAAGGTTTCAAAGCGACTAAGCTATAGATGTAATATATTTGTAAAGTAATACGAGCATGCGGCCCTAGGTAGCAATAAAATCTTCAATGTGGCCCTCCGTAGAAAATGTTTGCCCACGCCTGATTTAGAACACAAAGAAATCATGACCAAATACTCATTCTACAACTGCATTACTAGATACCGGAATACAAAGACAAGACAAAACATACATAGCAACTAGCAAGTTGTCCGTAAGGATGCTAATTGTGTTGCCAATCCAGAAATATAATATAGCTATTTAGCGTTGCCAATACAAAAACAAAATTAAAATTGATCTGTCAAATATTTCAATTTGCGTATAAGATTCAGTAAAATTACACTATTTAGAATGGTGTTAAAACACTTGAAAATAAACAAAGTTTTTAATGGTGTGGCACGAACTTTTCCTACATGCAAGCATAATGATAATCCTGTTTGTCATGTGGCCATATCTCAACCAATGGTCTTCAACTAATAACTATGGGAAAATTCATAGCACAAGCACGGGCAACATATACTATATAATATAGGCCTACAAACATCGTTTGCCTCATGAAGAAAAACAGACGCTACCTTTAAATATACAAAATGTTATTAAATTTTTTTTTGAAAAATTGTCACGCTACTCTTTCCTACTGTGTGCAAAGTCATAGCAAGTTTTCCGTCACAATTTATCAAAATAAGATATTTGTTTTTGCAGTTGCACTAACTGACACACAAGCAAAAATCCATTTGAAGCACTGTCTCCACCAACATGCATCCTTTGCTTCAATTGTTGTCAATCAATGGAGAGACGACATACATTCAGCAGAGCAGTTTTGCCATACAGTCAAAAGCAGCATTATATATAATATAGTATACTAATACAATGTTCACATTATATACAGAATGGGTAGTTAGTTAACATAGGGTTGCCATCCGTCAGGTTTTTCCCGGACATGTCCGAGACTTTAGTGGCCAAATATGCATCAGGGAGAAGTGCTAAAAAGTGCTTAAATGGACGGGATTTTCGAATAATGCATTTTATGAAATCTAACCGCAATGTTTTCACAATAATTATAATATTTAGTGCTAAAGATTAAACTTATAATTTTTACTGGTAAAATGGCTAAGCGAAAATGTAAATTTACTGACAAGATGAATGCAAAACACCTATGCTTCCGGAAAGGTAGAAGTGAATGGGAATTCATACCATAATGAGAGTGTCAAGTGTGTGTTTTCGTTGCAAAAATTGGTCAAAATGACTAACATATATCCGTCAGGAATTGTGCCTCATCAAATATAGTAACCCTAACTTAACAAACCTTTAAGTTTAAACTTGCAGCCCTGAACCTAAAGCATGCAGCCCTGAAAGCATTTTCCTAGTTAGATCGATGCATACCAGTTGAGTTAGCTGTCCAGAGTTCTGGAATCTGGATTAGCAATTTGCATGCAATTGCATCAGATCAGAGCAGTGACTGCAGCACGCCACCTGCAGGAAAACTAACAGCAATATTCTACCTAAACCTGCTACGAATCTTCGCCCAGAGGGATCGGGAAAACACAGGTAAAAGCTGTAGGATAAACAAGTAAAATAGGGTTGCCATACGTCAGGTTCTGAGGTTTTTCCCTGACATGTCCGGGATTTTGGTGGCCAAATATGCGTCAGGGAGAAATGTTAAACAGTGCTTCATTGTCCGGAATTTTGGAATAATGCATTTTATGAAATCTAACCGCCATATTTGGCACGTTGGGTTCCATTTCATAGAAAGAAATTTCGTAGAAAAACGTGAAATTTCGAGTGACTCGGAAGTGACTAGAGCTTGCAAACCAATGACTCGAAGTGACTCAACAGTTTTTGCGACTCTACTGTGACTCGACTCGCCCAAGCCATGACTCTGACACTGACTCGACTCGAAAAAATTTTAGATAACTCTGACTCGAAGGGCTGGCGACTCTGATTCGACAAAAATGACTTGGACAGATCACTGGGACTATGGAGCCGAAACTCAAATTTCGGGTTCCGGTTCCAGCTCCAAGCATCCAATTTTTTAGCTCTGGCTCTAACCTCTTGAAGATTATGGCTCCGGTTCTAGAACGATTCGGTCTGTTAAAAACTGAAAAACATTGCATTATTAGTACAATTGGTTTCCTATGCAAAGTATGTCTGTTGAATCGGAACTCAGGTTTCAGGCTCCGGCTCCACCATTCAAAAAAATTTTGCTCCTTCTCCAGCTCCATGTAGCCCTGGTCAGAATCAACTCTTTTTGGAAATGCATAACATTGTTCCTGCAAATGCAATTGCATTCGTTTTGTTTGTTCCTCTTTTGTGCTAAATAAACTCCCCTTTGATTAGCATTGAAATATTTTCAAATCAAAATAATATTTTTCCCAACACTAAAATCATAACGGAGGGGCAATTTTGAAGCAAAGTTCCTGTAGCGGGCAATTGAACACTAGAGGTTGAAGACCGCTGATGTAATGAAATCCCACTTTAATATAATTGCAATGGAGTACTAAGTGGGCTTTCGTTTTCAGATTTTCACTGTTTGCAACTTGAATATATGGACACAGTCTACTGGCATTCAAAAATGCAATTTCAAAAATTGATTTGCACTTGATTTTTTTCGGTCATAGACCAAAATGTTCTTGAAATGACCGAAAAAAATCAAGTCATTTCGGTCAGAAATATCTGAAAACAAAGGCTAAAAACATTTTTATATGACGAGTTTGAATGTAACTGTGATACAACAGACCGAAATGTTTCAGTGACTAAAATGTCTCAGCTACAAATGACCAAAATGTTTCGGTGAAAAAACAAAAGATTTGTACTGGTGTTACGTCAGTGTGGTTGGAGCTTCACAATCATACCGAAACAGTTTTGCGTTGTGCAGCTCCTTTTTCATTGTAAACTCTTCAGGAAATTCCTTCCTGTTTTGTTCCATTCCTCTAAAAGTGACTACATTTCCATTTAATAGCGAGTCAACTTGCCAGGTCAAGCGAAGGTGCAAAATTATCATATGTGACATTGCAAGTTAGAAAACCAAGCCAATTAGCTTAACACTCTT
>Ga0210059_1011411_pt1 | contig 13590 bp, 9 predicted proteins | sample Ectturendosymbi2_FD_188042 | JGI IMG/M metagenome (GOLD analysis project Ga0210059, IMG submission 188042) | Ecteinascidia turbinata endosymbiont from Florida, USA - Sample 2 (SPAdes) (version 2) | ecosystem: Host-associated > Tunicates > Ascidians > Unclassified | place: Key West, Florida...
TAGTGACACAAAAGCGCTATAGGGGGTCTCCGCTTCGCGCGCAAGTCTGGCCAAGAACGACTGAAGTGTTTGACACGCATCAAACCGAGTGACATTATCTAAGACAGCAGACATGCAACGAGAATGGTGGATGAATGCAACATGTCAGGAAATATTTCATCTGACTAGACTGGCTCGGATGATTTATGAAGGATGACGACCAAAGTGGATGCAGATATGGCGAACATGTAGTACCATCCTTGCAATGGCGAAAAGAAACTGACGTGAAGCTTTTTAACGGTTGGCAAATAATAAAACACACGCGTGTTGTGATTAGGAAGAGAAATTGCGTTGCAAAGTGCAGTCGTCGTAATTAGCTCTGGGAGCCAACAGCCGTTTTACATACGCGGCGACAACAAGCTTAGAAGTGTGCTTTCAGGTACTTCATCAACCCGTTGGTGGACGAATCGTGACTCGTAACTTCTTCCGCGGAGTTCAACTCCGGTTCGATCACCTTTGCCAGCTGCTTCCCCAGTTCAACACTGACAAAATCATAATGAATAAAAAGAGTTGTTTGAAGTTTCTTCACTAACCTCTGCGAGGTATTAAATTAATTGCAGTTGCAACGTATAAAACGCAGGACAATACCTTTTTTTAAAGGCGGAAAAGACACCTCTGAACTTTTATCTATTCCCTGCCTGCGTTTGTATATTAAGCTTCGCCTCGTGACGAAGTACAGAACCTACTGCATTTGTGGATACAACTACTGCTTGGCTCGCATCAGAGTGAGACATTTTTTAGGCATTTTACGATCACAAACAGCGAAAACACAACATTGCTAATGATTGGGCTTTAGTATTCACCATTTATATGTTGCCGCTTGGGCACGTACTAGTACGAATTACATGCAATTGGCTAATGTTAATTAACTACAGAACTTCGATATGTTGCAACTCAAAGCGAACCATAACAACTGTGATGCGACAAAACAAGCAGTACACACATTTGATAAAAATGGATATTATTCATCCGCGTGACTTACGCACATAATGACTCTTGGAGATTGTCCATAGACAACTCATGTGGACGTAAAGTTAGTTTGCTGATCAGAAACTCACCCCCATTGATCATAGGAGTTAATGTTCCAAATCACTCCTTGTGTAAATATTTTATGCTCATACATTGCGACCAGCAGCCCCAAGACGAAAGGGGTCAACTTGGGGTAAACGATAGAATTCGTCGGACGGTTACCTTCGAAAACCTGAAAAAACGGTAGATCGCTGCATTACAGCGACAGGCATGACACGGCATGACCAGGTTCATACCACACCGGTATGTTCTGAAACCCTTAACCAAAGAGGAGTGGTTGTTTTCATGCACCCAATTAGTGTGAACAAGCCTCTCATCTTTGACTCCATATTACCCTAACAAAACCCTAGGTTACAAAATACAGTAAACGCACGACATGTCCCTTTTTTCAATGTACGAAAGTATGTTACTGCGTCAGAAAATCATTTCGATTTTGGGGAATATATTTCCGATTTCAGGGACGAGCGATTTGTAGCTACCCGGACCAGTGGTGTGCAACCACGGTTTGTTACATCTCCAATAACAGAAAAAAACGAAAATAAATAGCTGGCAACGATTACCCAAGTACAAACCAATGCATCTTACTTGGACTTATTAGATTCGAAAAAAAAAATATATCCGGACATTTCCGTAACTCGAAAACTGTTGCAGCTGTATCTGGACCTAGCACACATGTTTGCGCAAAGTCGTGCCAAAGACAGTCTTGCGAGTGAGAATGTTACCAACAACAAACCAAACATCGTAACGCGCAGCGAGTAGAGAAAGCTCGAACAACTGTTTAGTGTCTCCTTCAACGCTAAAGCACGGGAATACCTTGTGCGGCAAAATTTTCTGGATGCTCTCTTCTGCCATTCCGCTTTTCTTCAGCTCAGCCAGGACCTGGTCCGCGGTTTTTCCGATCATCAAAGCCTCGGTCTGAGCCAGAAAGTTGGCCAACAGGATCTGGCAAGCGTGAGCAAGATTACACTGAACAAACTCTGTACCTGAAGTGGTTGGCGATATAGCACGTATTATGTCAATACGGAGCTACGTATTCCTGACAGGTTTGAGGTTCATGACCACACGAAGGTGAGAAAATTGCTTGAGAACCAATACTGAAGCTGCTACGCAATCGTGTTTCGTTGCTACTGTATGCGAAACAAGTACTGAAACATGAGCAGGAAGAAGCAACCAAAGCCAACAGTACTAAGCGCCCGCAACTAAATTAAACCACGCGGGTCACGACCAAAATGAGCATTTGGTGTTTGAAAAACTTTACTGGGCCAAGTCCGTTGAAAACAAGGCGAAATCAAACAAAGCAGCAGGATTCAGCGAAGAAAGCTTTTTTTGGTTGAGCTGCGTCCTCAAGCGTAAAAGACAAACCTTCGGAAAAAAGCAGTTTTACCTTGTGGTGCTTTCCGTTGGTGATCGGATTGTGCGTTTGCGCCGAAGCGAGGAAGTCCGCGGGAACGATTTTCGTTCCTTGGTGGATGAGTTGGTAAAACGCATGCTGGCCATTTGTGCCCGGTTCCCCCCACACAATCGGGCCGGTCGAGTAATTAACTTTCGCTCCTGACCTCGTGACGTACTTGCCGTTCGACTCCATGTCACCCTTAAAAATTGTTTTTAAACATCAAACCGATCATTTGAAGAAAAACGGATAGTGGTGCACCACGGATAGAAATTAAGTTGGCTTCATCACCGTAGACTACCGGCATCTGACATGAAAACGTAACCTTTCTTGTGAAATAAACACATATTTAGAACTTTTTCGCGATTTTTACAGAAGACAATTAAATTGTTATATTTGAACAAAAACGAGACAAAATAATATCTGCGCTTTTTCTGTAAAGGAGTCCGTCAGCTCCTAGACGATTGAACAGGGAATCCAACACCCTTTCCAATTCCCAAGCAGTTAGTCAGCACAGTTTAAAGAGGCAGTAGAGTCTTCGCCACCACCAGCGTAACACAATTCTTATGAATGAAACAACCATAAAAACACACATCATGGACGCTAATCAAATAACCATCTTCAAATCGAGGAAGCCCTTTCTGTCCATTTTCATGTTCAGTAAATGAACTGAATACACAGCAATAGCATCGGACAAATACAGCAATAATTTCACCTCCTCAGTTTTGGTCGTATTTGCAAATTGAGCTTGCCGTGTTCAAACCACACAATCACAAGTTCCCAATTCAGCGCCACAAATAAAGCGGCCGAAAGTTTTGACGCGACCAGGTCTCACCTGCTGGAAATAAGCCGCAAATCGGTGCATGTACTGGTCGTACGGCAGCAAAGCGTGACTTTGCGCGTCGTAAAAGTTGTTGTACCAAATGCCGAGAAGGGCAAGTATGACAGGAACGTTGGACTCGAGCGGCGCTGTGCGGAAATGTTGGTCCATCCAGTGCGCGCCTGCCTGAAGAGCTTCGAAGTGTTCGAAGCCTGGAAATGGACGAAGGACATTTCGCCGTTGCAACGAGAAGCGATAAAAAGGCAACAAAGACAAAAAAACGTTTGAAATTACTGGGTCAAGAAGAGCCTCGCAAACGAAGCTGCATGCTCCGTTCTAACTAACAAGCTTGTTTTCTAGCTTCACTCACCGACATGCAGCGCTATGGAAAGGCCGATTGCAGACCACAAAGAGTATCTTCCGCCTACCCACTGCAACAAAAGTCATTGTTTGAAAGGTTCATTTCGAAGTGGCGGTTAAACGAACGAGCTTGGAGCAAGAAATCGATAGTGATAGCTTGTAATTCACGCAAAAATAGAGTAAAATGATAACTTTTTCAAAAAAGATGAAAAACAATGAAGACACGTTCGACTAACGCCACTGGTGCTGCAGCACATTGCAATATTATGTGTCAGTGGAACGGATCGAAGAGACCGAAAGAGCGTGGCCAACAACGCTCGGTTCAAATTCAGTTTTCAGCACGTCCCACCCATGACACACTACTGACTAGAGCGTATCTTGTGTTTACATCCCATAGCAGCAGTCGTTTACAAACTCCGTATTTTATAGATTGTCCCAAAATGCATTTCTTGTTCCGCAGTGTCTTAGAAAGAATAATTCAAGGCCACCTTCTTTTTGTCAATCTTTGGCTGCCTCGACGAGATGATGTATGAGCGAGTAAAGTTAACTATGAGTTCAGCGACACCCCCGAAGCTTCTTGTGATATCACAATTGAGAACCACCCAATTGAGAATACAGCAAAACAGTTATTTTCGCAGTTAGGAGTAAAAGAAGAAGCATGAGTGAAATTGCTTTGCAGCAGCGGGTTTCACACGAAAAGCGCGCCGTAGTCTGTAGTACTCAATACATTACTTATCACAGCCATTTCGAAGCCGCGTCGAAAGCACAGTCCTTGAATGTGACTTACGTCCCAGAAGCCGAACATGTTTTTGACGTCAATGCCAAACGCGGTGACCTTCTCGGCGTTTGTCGACAGCGCTGCGAAGTGCTTGGCCACTGCCGACTCGTCTTTGCTTTGATCGAGGAACCAGGACCTCGCCGACGTCGCGTTTGTTATGGTTTCTTGGGTGGTGAAAGTCTGAAAATTCAATCAATAAGTGAAGAAATCCCTGTCTGCCTTGCCTCGTTTAAGAGCAAGCAACGAGTGAAGGACGTTGCCATTAAGACAGAAGGCCGGAAACGTATAAAAAGCGCCAGCATCAGCAACTTGCGATAGAACATCGTCGCTGCGTAATGACAAACACTTATTCACATACAGTCATAACTACAGCGCAGAGGACAGCGCGCCATGAACAACAGTAGTACGATTTGTGTAAATTGCGTTGAAGCTTTATTGGTCGCATACTGTAACACCCACTTCATGTATGACTTCTAACATTTTACTCGTAGCAAAAACGAACACAATCGCCGATTGATGATATGACGTAACTACCTTTGGGAAGTTAAGGTATGGGATGCATCATATCCTTGCGTTACGCTTGATTAGATGTGAAATTCGCGATAGGTGTAGTACGCATTTTGTTATTCACTTCTGGCCAACAAATCTGATCTAAGGCCAACTTTTCCTGACAAGTTGTTTATTTCAGGTTTACGAAATTACGGCTACCCGCTGCGGTAACGACATATCTCTTACTTCTGCCATAAAACGATCGTTTCTAAAACATTTACACTTTAACCTCATATAAACGTGGTGAAACTTCACATGTACAAAGGAAGTATACCTAAAAATTCTTACCCAACATTCAAACTTCATTATGTGAGAAAACACTGCGCAAACAGATTGAGCTGCAACGCAACTGTATGAACTGAAAAGCACGTTCAATTGTATATACAAGACCAAGGGGACAGGCAAAAAGTCACAACCGCAACATATATTACGTAAGCCGGATCTTACGTAATATAGAAATAGAGGATTGAGCCTCTACTTTCTTATCCCACCCAGCGTGAACCGGAAAATACTCTTAGAACATATCTTCATAAAGAACTGCGCGACGAAGAACGGATGTAACAACCTAAACAATCCAGCATGACTTGCTCACACTACCGCGTTGACAAAAGCGGAGAATGCTGTCGTTTCGATAAAACACGCCGTCGTTATTTCAACTATCTTACCTTTGACGCAATGATGAACAAGGTTGTGTCATAATTAAGCTTGGCAAGGGTCGTGGCCATATGTGTGCCATCGATATTAGAAACGAAATGCACGCGAGGTCCTCCAACAGAATAAGGCTTCAGTGCTTCTGTGACCATCAGTGGACCCTGTCATAGACGTAGGCCGGTTTCAACCCATTTGACCCAAACGTTCTTTCTCTGATATCAATAGGTGAGATCAAAAGATCGTTTCAACATAACAGAAAGAAGCACTGTGCGCGTGGGTGTTGGTGTTGAAGATTCAGCAGCAGCTTTCTTGATGGACACATTATTAGTCAGATATTTTTAGACGCACACGAAAACGCTCCAAATGGTGTTGATGACGTTATGAAACATGATCTTGCTAATGTTTGGAACATGAAGCTTACAAGGTCTGATCCGCCGATGCCGATGTTCACAACGTCAGTGATAGCTTTACCAGTGCAACCTTTCCAATTTCCAGAACGTACAGCCTATAGAGAAAAATCACAACGCGCTTGAGCATGAGGTACACCCTCTGCAAAGGCAAAGTAAAACTCATGCAGATAAGCAAATGCACAAGAATGGCTTACACAAACGATAAGCAAATCACCAAAAAGATGCTGAATTTAAGAGAGAGGTTTGAAGAGATAATTGAAAGGGAGTGTTTTTCTTTATAGCTTTGCGGATGCCGCAAACGCAAAACACCAAAGTCTGGTGTCATCTTTGACCTTCCACAAGTCAAACAAACAACTTGATGTTTTTTTGGCACGCAGCATCAACGAAAGGTAAAACCAGCCTTTGAGACTTCTGAAACTGTGGCTAACACTTTTCGATTCACTGAGAAGTACAGAACTTTCATTCTTTTCGGGGCTGAAACACGAGACTTACTTCAGTAAAAGCTTTCATCCGTTGCAAAACTTCATTCACATCGTCCATAACATTTCGACCGTCCACCATTATGGGCGTGTTGGATTTGTTTCGCAATGCGATATGCAGAACAGCTCGATTCTTAAGAAACAGTCCCAGTAAGTAACGACAAAATGTAAGGATGACTTGGTCGAAAAAGACTTCAACATTTTACAGAAAATCCACCCGATACTTTTATGCACCACAACCGCTGTTGAAGTGGGGAAGAAACAACGTCTGGTTGCACTACAATAAAGCCTATTCGTGCAAAATGTTCAGGGAAATAAAAAGGTTACGACAAGTGAAGTCACTAAGCTATTGCATTCGTTGGCGTAACAACACTTCTAACTTTTTTCACATTCGAAAGCACCCTATGTTTTGGTCCTGGAAGTAAGTTCAGGACAGAGCTGGTGACACGTAGGTTTTTTCTACGCCGACTGCGGGTCTTGTCTGGCCGCCGCAACAGTTCTCTCGACTTTAAAGCAATCGCGTTTTGTTTCGAAAAGATTATTTCTGCGGAAAATATGGGACCTGATGGAAGACTATTTTAAGTTCCTTGCGGCGCCGCAGGGCCCGCCGCAAGCGTTTCCTGGCGAAACGCAACAACAGCTGAGAGAGACACAATGAGCCACACCGCACCGGATTAAGAAAATCGCAGAATCTACGTTGGACAAAAGTTTTTTGCTTCGTGGAAAATCCACGATATTAAGATTATTTTTGACGCTGTTACGGGATATCGATTTTTAGTTAAAGCCGCACTGGTAAGGATGCAGTTCATATATTCTGTGAAGAAATTTTTAACAGTGCTCAGAAAACTGACACAGGCGTAAGTTGATGATATGCCCCGATGATGCCAGTTTGTTTCTTGCATGTCAAAATAAGCCAGGCCTGGGCAAAGCATGGTACACGGGCTGCAACTGGCTCCTTGTCTGCCCTGTCAGGTCCGCAGGGGAGAAACATCAGAGCAGTCAGTTAACAACAAAGAAACGCGTAATGATTTGAAAAACAATGGCATCGTGCCGAAGTGTTTCAGTATTCCTGTTTCGCGAAAAATATTTAATGGACGTTTTTTAATGTATGCATTTTTGCGGAAGGTCACGGTTTACAATTTTAAAGATTTGCAAAGGAGCACTAACTTTACAACCCTTAACTTTCAAGCGTGTTGTTCCGCGAGAACAAAAAGAAATTTGGACACAGGGTTGAAAAACAAGTAAGCAAAGACAAAAATAATCAAGAGAACTACAAAAGTGAAAACATAACTTTTGAAAAAATAACTAGATGTTTGGAAGGACTTACAAAAGGCAGAAAGCATTTGCTACCCAGTAATCATACTATTTGCAACCAGATTTGTCGTACTAAGCCCTTGAAACAAATGTTGGTTAACAGACTTGTATATCACTCGTAATTAGGATGCGATACAAATACTGCAGAAAGAACATAGCAGAAACGGAATTCGGATCTATATTCTACAGGATGGTTGCATAAAACGACTAACTTCAGTGAAGTTTATCTTTTCTCCAGAGAACATCTTATCTCGCATTTCCTGGACACCTCTGGCTTTTGCCTGCAACACAAAATCATTTATGTAAGTTTATCTTTTTAATTTAAAAAATATTAGATATTTCTCTCCACTTCTGTTGTAGACATAATTGCAATACAAAATGACTCTAGTTTGACTTCGAGTACAACTAGTTACAATGTCAAACTGCTCATAGAGTTTTGCAAAACTCATTGTCAGATTACGTCGGGTTACTTTGCATTTTAGTAAACGAGTTCTTGCACTTTCAAAAAGCTTCCGACAAACAGTTCTTTACAAAATCAAGTAATAATGAGCATTTGTGAACAATGAGTCGTTCATTTGGAAACTGGACATTAGTTTGCATCACATCACGCACAGCAAAGGTTTTGAACTTTAAAAACAATCCACTCTATCAGTGGTTCTCAAACTTTTTGTCGCTGCAGACCCCATTCATTGCACCCAAAACTTCTGCGGACCCTTTCATTTGTCAACTTTTTTCCCGATTATTGACAAATTACATTTGGTCGCTTCTTAGCGTGAGCACCTCAACCGCCCCGGCAGCTTTGGCTTGCCGCCAATTGCTGTCACCAAAATCAAACAGAAAGACGTCAGTCGACTTGCAGCATGAACATGTCAGACTGCAGTTGTGGCACGATTAAGCTGAATAATGACCCAAATAGGCGGATAGAAACAGGCGAATTTTCTTGATTGGATCATGGTTTACAGGCCCCTTAAAATGTATTCACGGACCCCTAAGGGGTTAACAGATCCCGTTAATAACCTCTGCATTCAACGAAACTTACAGTAGTTTCCTATGGATAGAGCTGGACCATAAGAGGTGAATATAATAGAGTTAATTGCACATGAAAATTACTCTGAATAATTCCATGCTTAACACCCATTGAGCCAAGTGCAAGATTGGTAATTTTCAATATATATTCCTCGTTATAACACCGAACACTTTTGTAAATACAATCTTGATGGATTCAGGATCGCAGTTGTTTCAATGGCTTGTCCAACCAACACGAGTGTTCAAAAGTCTAGCCAGCACAATCAAGCATAAAACACTTTCCATACGCAGCAGTACAACATTAAAAACATCACACTTTACATGGATTTATTATGCAGAAAATATGATCTGAAGTTAAACTTAATCTTCGAAAAGAAATACACTACTTTTCAGCCGAACTCGTTTTTGCTGCTCAGGGTTAACAATAAAATTTTGCTACATATATTTGCAATGAATTTTGGCCATTTGCAATTGTTGCTCTGGTGAAACTTTGAGCTGGTAAGGAATCAATCATGGCACTGGTATAACAGCACGATATTAGTGATGCCAGAAATCTGTTCATTATAGTCTGTACAGAGTGCAAGAGAAAACAAATCAATATCAGCACACTTTATGACCACACAGATTGAACTAATATTGGCTTGATACCACACAGGGAACTAATAGGCCACTACATAAATAGCTAGCTAGGAGGAAAACTTTCACTATCCAAATAGTGAAAAAAATTATTATGCACAACAATGGAAAGCAAAGTTGATAAGCAAACAATACCAAAAAGTAAAAAAATAGTTTCAAAATCTGACTTTTATGTGTCTAAATTAACAAACTAAAATACATATATACATACCAAATCAATCAAATGCTGTTTAATGTCATCACTTATTCTATTCTTCGAAAAATCAACCAGGATGGGTCCTTCAGGTGTATCCAATGTAATGCTGCAATGAAAATGCATTTGGTGAAGTGGGGTATGCTGGAGTATATAGTAAGTACCCTTCTCAAAGACTGAAAATGGATAAGATATCAGAGCTATGAGCACTGAAAAAACATCACTGGCAGAAACCCTTTAATGGCTGTGTGAGTCACAATTGTTGCTTGAACATATTCAGATATATTTTGCCAACTGACAGAGCTAGAGAGCTATTCAAAACCTCTAAAGATGCAGAAAGTCTTATGGTTTCAATTTAAAAAACTGGGAAATGTTGGGTTTGAACTATTTTGTTGTGGCGTCACAACTCGGGTAGGTCAAGGGCTGTTTAGATGACATAATCAGGGCCTGAGAAAAAGTTCCAAGTGGCAATTTACTTGTTTTATCTTTAAAAATGAACAGGGTGAAAATCCACACCTTCAGAGCCCTTAATTGGCCACCTAGCATTAGTGGTTGGCATCTTATGGCCTAAAACCAACAATTAATTAACTAATCCCTTGATTGGATTAATTAATTATCTGCAATAATTATATTAAAATAATGGTTGCAGCATGACTATCTCGGAAACTGAATTTTAAAAATATTTCATGTCAGAAACAATAGGTCTTCTGTGTCCTAAAAGCAAACACAAGCTGAAAAAAATCAGATAACACACATAAGAAGTCAGTTGCAATGTGGCACTGATTTTCAAATATATAGCCAAAGAGTTATTGAGGAAGCTGCACTTCTGAATCATATGATAAACTCTGGATAAAAGTAGTCCACTGCATCCTATCATAAGATTCTAACCTTCAGTTCGACTCTGTCTCATAAGACTCGAGAATGATTGTGAACGTGAACAAAATCATGAATAGTTTTTGTGCTCCACTTCCACTTCCAGAGGATGAAACTTGCCCACAAGTCTCATTTGGCCCATGGGTTGCACTTTTACCATCCCTGATTTACACCCAAAATTCACCTACACCAATCCAACACATCAAATTTTGGAACTCAGTGTGAACGAGTTTGCTCACTTGTGGTTTAAGCCAACTGGTGAAACTTCATATTACAAAAATCTTGTACATAAAAATTCAAATTATCTTGTATGAAAATGCTCTGTGCTGTGAATTTTGTATTTCCAGGTCAACATTCTATAGCAGGGGTGGCCAAAATGCGGCTGGTGAGCCGCATGTGGCTCTTTGAGCTTTCCAAAAATTTATATATTTGTTTTGCAAAGTGTAGAAATATTGTAAAGTGGTACTGTGGTAGCTTGCTTAGAGTAAAATATTACTTCTGCAAGTCGTTCCAAAAAGAATTATGTCACAGAAGTGTAGATTGCAAATAAATTCGTGTTTTGGGATATTTATGTTGCGGCTCTTTGTAACTTGGGTTTTACGATATGTGGTTCATACATAGAATAGGTTTCGCCACCCCTGTTCTATAGGGTAAAATTTTTTACAGGTTAAGCTTTGATATCAAAATATTGTATTGTCTGTCCATCTTGTTGATAATATCTATGTGCCTGGATATGCATGGGTGAGGGATATAAATTCTAATAAACTTAATAAAAACAAGATTTTGCAGTCTTAACATATAATATGTTGATTTAAAGTTTTATTGCAGGAAGTAAGTGTTTTCATAATGATATCTTGACAAAACATACCAAAAAATAAAACATTCGCGACTGAAGTCCAGCTGACCAACAATAATACAATTGTTTTCATTTAGGAACAAAAGTACCTATTCTTTTTGAATCGCTGTGCATCAGCATCAAACAGTTGCTTTATATTTATGGTATTTCCATGAGTTGAAAAGTCAGCTTCAAGCTTTTTCCATTCCTGTGAATCTGTCAAGGCTGTCATATTGCAATAGCAATGTAAGTATCAACTTAAACAGACCTACAAGAAGATCTATTCTGCAAAGTAATGAGTTGGGTTGAACTATCAGAAATCGATGCTTTAATATCCAATGCAAAAAAAACAAATTCGCAAACATTTTCTGGCGTAGAGCATTTCTATACATCATTACATAACAGTCTTGGGTCATATTTGCACAGCAGGTATAAGCCAGCTGAACTAAACATTTGCATGGTCTGACATTGTTTCCACCAGACCCATGATGAATCAGGTCTTGGCTGAGCAACAGCCAGCTCAGTATAAAATTTTTAAGCGTGATCCAGCCTGAGTAGTTCAACAGAGCAGAATGGTCCAGCTAGATCCATACAAAAAAGATCCTGATCTATACAACAAAGCTGGTTTCCCAGAGAATCCACTGTCACATAGGCTGACTTGTTTGTTGAGGTCTTCATATAGAATAAAATGAAGTATCTGAGCACATGCTAAAACCATTCATGACATATATTCAAAGCATAGTGCTTGGTGATATTAGCCGAGCTCATAGTGATCCTAGCCAAGTGGTTGTCAAACGGTTGCTGCCTGTCTCACTAAGGGACAATTTTTTTCAGGGAAGAATTGGGGAGGAAAAGCTGTGGATGAAAAAGCCTCTGTTTTTATTATTGGTTTATTCAACACATAAAAAAGCTGCACAATGAGGTTGGTTTAGATGGGAAGGTATACAGTATGCAAGGAAAGGCTGCTTTAACTACAGTGGCTGATGTTATAAAAGTCTGGTTAATAATTGTCAATTGTTTCTTCACAGGAGGTGGTGTGAAATTTTTGCAATTACCTTTTTTATGAATTTTGTTAGGGAGGAATGGACAGTGTTCATAAGGGGAGAATAAAAAATGACTTGAAACCACTGTCCTCGCCCAAGATCCACATTTCAAAATATTTCCAGTTCATATAGGCCTCCAAGCTGTTACCAGCCTGGAAGCACATGACCCAATTGTTTTACCAAACAAGTGATTGAAATCATCTGCACAACAACTACCATTTTCCTCAAAGCAGAGGTGACCAATAACTTTCCAAGTGAATAGTTTTACTAGTAAGGATATTTTCTGGTAAAGATTTAGTGAGTCATCACTGCATTTTATACTTGCAAAAGGTATCAAATTAGGTAAATTTTAATGATGTAAAATTTGAAAACCAAGTTATGAAAGAAAATTGCCAAAGTTTGCCACAATATATCAAACATTAAAAAAAACAAAAAATGTAAGGCATATATACAAGAGAAATCTTTTTCAGCCTGCTTTAAGTTGTACACAAGTACTTATTGAATAGAGCAGTACCAGCAACACAGAAGTTGTCCTCTGAATACATGCTACAAAATAAAATTGAGTATAATATTTCTGTTTCCACATGTTCAAAGTGGGTTAGCAAAAGTGCTAAGTGAGGCAGACAGTGAAACAACAAAATATACAGGAAACGCAATACATGCAAAATGGGTATAATTTTAAATTATTAAATAATTCAATGGAGAATGCATCTTGCCTAGGACAGCGAAAAAATTTTTAATTTGGCACATATATTAAAAAGAAAATGTGTTTGCTTTCTACTCTTTGGAATGTCATGAGTGGTCTGCGAGTACCAAACTCTATTTCCTCTGCAACAAGAGCTGGGCATGTACTTTCTACATTGGTGGAACCACCAAAGTCAGTGCCAGTAGTGCACATAAAATTTTCCTTTGCACCCAACTATTAATGCTAAACATGAAGATGGACCAGCTGCAATTACTATATTTCAGGTCTTCAGTACAAACGAACCAGGAATCATATCTACTGTTGCGATCGGAAATCAGAACGGCATGTGCGCAAAGCTTCACATCCTGGCAGCAAGCAACAATAGAGATCATGCGTTGCAATCTCTCTTACTATTGCTTGCTCGCGCTACACATATAATGGTGTTATTCTTCACGCACATCCCGTTCGTGGTGAATCACA
>Ga0210059_1011412_pt1 | contig 13590 bp, 10 predicted proteins | sample Ectturendosymbi2_FD_188042 | JGI IMG/M metagenome (GOLD analysis project Ga0210059, IMG submission 188042) | Ecteinascidia turbinata endosymbiont from Florida, USA - Sample 2 (SPAdes) (version 2) | ecosystem: Host-associated > Tunicates > Ascidians > Unclassified | place: Key West, Florida...
AAAACCGGGAAATTAAAAACCCTAGTTCTGATAAACATTGCAAAGCAGTAAGTGGAGCTTCCTGATCAAGTGAAGTGACAAACTATTTTGTCACAACGGGATGTAAAATAGAAGATGAAGTTAATTTCTGCTGTTTTTGCTTTGTACTGTATTTATCCTATTCTCACGGGAAAGCGACAGTGGCAGTGTGCTTTGGATGCATCCAGAATTTATATCACATTCAAAGTGTTTTCGTCGCATAAATTGGTTACAGTGACTAACATAAGTCTGTCAGGAATTGCGCCTCATCAGATAAGGTAACCCTATCCTAGACATCAGGAACAAAATCAGTCACAATGGAACTCATGAAAAGGCAGCGGTGAAGTTGTTTGACCTTACTACCATTACATATTTATTGAGTACCTAACTTGCCTAGTGTAAGTTGAAAAATGCATTCAAGCGTTTTGTTCCACACATTACACGTAACAATCACCAATTCTCAACGCCATAAAAAGAGAATGCTGATCGCCCCTCACTTCAATCTTTCGCGTTCATTCTTCTATAGAGATCATCTTTTGTTAGCGGCATAGGAAAAAACGTGCATTGAACCAAACTAAAAATATAATTGCTTACAGGAATGCTGGAAATTGTCCTTACTCTCAAAATTTTGGGGCCCCGCGAAATCGGGGGCCCTTGGCTTAAGCCTTTTTAGCGTAATGGTAAACCATCACCTGCCAAACAATGCCAACTGGGACATAGGCCTTATTTTAATGTTCAGCGGTGATTACAACTTCTTACCTTCAACGGTGAGTTGAACAACTTTATTCAGTACAGCCACTGCCAAGTTGTGCAACTGTTTTGATTAACGACCCCTAAAAGCCTTCACCACAATCATATCTGGACATATCGTTTACCTTTGCGTTAGGTTTTCAGACTAAGGTTCTTGCCTCAAACTCATCAAATAAGAGCAGCACCTTTTCTAAGCTTTTCTTGTTGAAATTAATTTGCTATGACTGCACATGTTAAGTAAACCGTTGAACAACGGAGACTTTTACGAAACTCACGTGGCCTATCGGCTGGCTCTGATTCACTCCATTGCAGTTCAAACCGACAATCTGAGCTCAAAAGTTACTCACGAAAACGCACCAAATGCACCACCCCGCTTCAAGAACGTCATTTTCCGACACCATTACGTAACGCAGAAAAACAGCCGTTGTATTGAAACTGAGCAAAGTTATCTTTGCAAAGTTCTTTACTTTAACCGCCAAAATTTGATGTTGATACGCCTACCTAAAGACTAAGCTACTGCTTATGGCACTTACTGAAAATATCCCACTTTACATGAGAAAATAGCATGAGATGTTTTTTAAAATTTTGGTGACGGCAATTGGTGGCAGGCCGAAGCATGATTTGTGCTTCTTGCCGGGGCAGTTCAGGCGAACGATCTTGCCCAAGCGGCGCCACGGCAATTTACTAAGTGGCTGTGGATCGAACACTCAACCATCCAATTGAGAGGCGGACACTCAACCACTGACCGAATGAACCTAGTTGGGCACCCTGCGAATGTTGGCAAAGACGTAGTTAAACCAAGTTATTTGGATGTAATGTAATGCACTGCCTAAAAATGCATGTTGTTGCTGCCTCAAAGAAACATACCAACAGGGACGCCGGTAGAGTAGGGGGGGCAGAAAAAAGTTGAGGCAATATAAACTTATGAAAAACAAAAAAATCGTTACCAGTTATCAGGTCCGTAGGCTAACTAGGAGGGGCGCAGGGGGCTTAGTCTCCCCTGAAAAAATTTTTGCCCCTTCCTGGAAAAATGTGTTGGACATAGTTTAACAAATGGCCCCTCTCAGTTAACTCTTCGTCTCCCCTGGTGTCCCAATCTACTTAGGGCCTGCCAATTATGCTTGCTACAGTTCAACAATAACGTTGACCTTAAAAATAATAACAAACTATAGACAACTTGTTTCAATTCGATCTTGATAAATCATAAAATTACCTATGAAAAGACACCTATGCCCCCGTTGTCCCTCGTTCGAAAGGTCAGAAATTCAATGCCACTGCTCTTCGACGTCCCTGCTTGCCGCGATCAGCAGTCACTGTCTCGCTACATTACCTGGCAAGACGTCTGCGTTCAAGAGTCACATGCGACAAAACGCCCAATATCGTAACTTGAAGTGAACATTTGAAGATTTTTTGCATGTTAATATTACACGATAAAGACCAACAGTAAAACAATTCGCTCGCAAGTTTGGCAACTTGCCCCTGCAGACCGTAGAGCAGCCAGCCCAAAAATTTGGGGTGCCAAAAAATTTGATTTTAGGCGAATAACACTATTTTGTTTGTGATACCGCCTCTCAAAGTACAAATGACTATATGTTCTAAAACTTTGTGGGGGGGCATGGCCTCCTAGGACCCCAGGCTACGCCTATGCCTGCAGGCAATGGAGCGGACATGAGTGAACTGCAAGCTCAGCACTGCATGACACCAGAACAGTAAACCTGGCTCTTGCGCAGTATGAGTGTCGTACCGGCAAATAAACTGTTATTGCAAGAAATAAATCAATTGATCGGAATTGTGCTGTTGACGTCAAATGTTCTAGAAAGTTTTAGTTCTTAGTCCCAATTTCCAGAGAGGGGCAAATGCCCGTTTTTACCCCGGGGCAGATCCAGCCAATAAGGTTAAGGGGGCGATTTCAGTAATATTTGCTAGTCAAGTCTGATTACGGGCTCACTACTTTTAAGATAAAGTACACTTCACGACACTTCTGTGACAAAACAATGGATTTAGGGGGAGCGATCGCCTCAGTCGCCCTCCAGGATTCGCCCCCGTGGACGCCCATGGCTTTGACGTACCACGAGTTCTAAACTGTTTGCTTGAGTTCAGTGTAAAAGCACACCCATAGCCATAATAGTCATTCTTTACGCATTTACATTTTTAGCAACAATGTTGACCTCAAAACTACTAACAGAAATTATAGAAAACCATCCTGAATTTTGGGTGGGCGCGAATAGCTGCAATAAATTTGTTTCAAACTGATCTTGATAAATCATAAAATTACTTACGATACTGGTATGTAAGGGCATCTGTGCCCCGGTAATGCACCCCCGTTCAGGCGGCGTCCCTGTATCCCAATGTCCATGCGTGCTTTCAATTTGCTTCAAAACCATACTATATGTTTTGAGCTGTTTTAGTGGGGCTTCAACAAACGATGGGGCTACCATCTCTTCTACCTATTTTCTCCGGCAACGTTTCTTTGCACAGTGGTTGCATGGCCCAGCCCAGTGTTTCCCAACCTTTCATGGTTTGTGGCCCCCTTCCAAAGGCTCTCAACACTTGTGGCCCCTGCTCATCAAAAATATTTAGCTTTGTTTGGCGTTTTGCAATCACAGCAGAGCTATTTAGTAGAGGGCTCTGTTCGTGGCCCCTAGAGAACCACTCCATGGCCCCCTAGGGCCCCGGTTGAGAAAACCTGATAGCTCAATCATTTTTGCTTGATAATATAAAGTCATATTTTCTGAAAAATAAAGTCATGTGACCAATTTTATTGGGTCATAAAAATTGTCCTACTAATCATAGAAAAAAACAGCTAAACAAAGCCGTAAAACAGCACAAAAATCAATCAGTTCAATTGTGATACTGTCTCTTATTGAGGCTAAATTCAAAACGTTCTTATCCACAAAGAACAGAATACTCCAAAATGCAGAAAAGTATCAAATACAAAAGGCATATAACCATAACTTGTCGCAGACTTGACACAAACAAACGCAGATTCATGACAAAAAGGTAAATCTTCTCGTTTCGAAACAAATCTGCAACCGTAACTTCTTTGTGAGAACAATGGATTTCCTTGAAATGTATTGCATATTTCTACTACACAAGGCGGGAATTTGCTAATAGTCACAAATGGAAAAATTTTAGATATGACAAGTAAATTTCGAACACAAATCAGGTTGAATCGAACAAATGAAACGCTTCGGCAGTTTGTTTTGAACTGCTTTTAGCGTTGCTTCATCTTCGATTGAAAATGGATTAAGAACAATCCGATAAGTTTCAAAACTAAAAATTTTGTGAGTTTTATAGTTTTGATGAAGTTGACAAGTCTGTCCGTACTTTATACCCTGAAATTAAGCCTTTAGTGGCCATTATGCAATCTGACTGGAATATTATGAACATAATAAATATTAATCTTTAACAATAAAACAATTGCAGTCAAATTAATTTTCAAAACAATAGCCTCAGCACCATCAACACACCTACATCAATTAAAGTAAAATACAGATTCACGAAACAGAAATGTTCAGTTTGTACAAGTGTATTTTTGAACATTTCATAACGTGGTCGACAGATCAGATGCAACATGTATTTCTTCGTGAAATCACGATACCACTTTGCCTTGATACAACTTTCCGAGTTGCTGCTGTGAGTGGAGAAACTTTGGTGAATATCCGATATGAACATTGTGACGAATATATAATGCACATGGAATGGCAGCAGACTTGCGGTTTAAAAAAGGAACTGGAAATCACATGTCAACATCGATATACGTTAGGGCTGTTCTCCGTGCTGATCAAACCACAGGCACATGTTCATAAAACAATCTGCTTCAACAAGAACTTCAGCTAGAGGATGATCATTTTTGTCGTACTTCAGAATTTTAACAGTTCTATCGTGAGCTTTCAACAGCCGATAGTATTCATATGACTGCGTAGGTGGGACACGCAAGTCAACCGACCCGACCATCATTAAAAGAGGGGTTTTCACTCTGTCGACCAACGCAATCGGTGATACAGAAACCATCTGCGTGTAGTTGAGCATTCGGGGGTCGTACTTGTACGAAAAGTTTTGGCTCGTTTCACAAAAACACCAGTCAGGAATGTCTGTAGTTGACACCATGGATGCTATGCACGTTACAGGATTCCGCACGCCAGCTGCGGCATAATAATCTGGATTTTGCCCAATAAGGTGCAATGTCAGAAATCCTCCGTGGGAACCACCGTGTATGTATACCTTCGACTTTGGCAGTGCAAGGAGCTTAGCAGCTTGTTTCACAGCTTGCTGCACATCGCTCACGTCTTGCACGCCGATATTTCCTGGCAAAGAGTAAATACTGTCTTGACCATAACCTAACGAACCGCGATAGTTAATTAGCAGCACAGCATAACCCACACTGCAAAATGCAGACGTCATAATGCCAAATGACGTAGTGTTAGATGAATGTGGGCCACCATGGGGATTAACGATAAGACCCCGTACCAGACCTGATTTCGGTTTCAGCAACATGGATTCGTATGATAGATCAGTATATTCTTTGTTTATAGCTAAAGGTCTATGAACAAAAACTTCCCACCCAATGTTCAGCTCCCACATGCACGGTCTATCTAGCACTATCCATTCTATCCCATCTTCGCGATACTGTCCAACCTTTAGTTGTGGAGGTAAACTGGGGTTGGAATGAGACACAAACAAAAGATGGTCGCATACACTTTGAATGCTCCATTCTTCTGAAGTTGCAAGAGGTTGTACTTCAGCATTGTTGACATCTATTAAGAAAAGGCCCATGCTGAACTGATGCTCACTGCTAACAACCATTTTGTTGCTATTTCCAAGCCACGGTTGTCGAGGCAAATCACTCAGGTATAAACCCCGAAAACCATTTTTGTCGCAATTACGAACAACGTCGATAATTGCTTTCGAACCTGCACATTTATTTGCAAGATCTAACGCCATCAGTTTTGCACACTGCCGATGTGGACCAAAGGGTGCGGCCTCAAGATATGTCAATGTGTGCTTGTCAGGGGCAAGGCGGGGTGACAATGCACAAGTCTTACCACTTGTGAGCGGAATCCTTTGGTGGTTTTCAATCTCAAACTCAAAAAGAGTTGTTGGACGGTTATTGCAGTACACTAAGCCCAATTTCCATGGCTCGGTTGGCACTGCCACAATAATTAAAGTGGTGCTATTTTTCCAAATGGCTTCAATCACACACATGCCTTCTGGCACGCAGTCATCCATAACAGTGACATCATTACTTGCCACATCATAAATAACAATAGTAGGTTCACAACAGCCTACGAGTTGTTCACCCCACTCTTGTCGGTAGACATGTTCATCACCCTTTGTTGCATCAGAAGTTTTTTGGGAAGTTTTGAAAAATGACGTTGTTGGTTGTAGCTTTTTCTCAGCCACATACAACAACTTCTTGCTATCTGGTGACCATTCTATACAGCAAAATGATGGTGTTGAGTGCACAGTTCCATGCTTGTCTTCATCTGTCAAATTAATTGAGTTTGACTTGAAAGATCCATTCCATATTTCAAGAAATAAATTCTTCTTGTTTTCCACATCCACCTCTCGAATAACAGCAACATAGTTATTACAAGGAGATGGCCGAAACAATTTTTCACCATTAGTTTCAGTGGAATAGGGAGTTTTGATTGTGGTCAAGTTACTTCCACATTGTGTTACCATGCCTGAAGACCTATATTTAATTTTTGAATTTCGTTTTAAGTCCCTCTGTGACCAAAGAGCATCCCAAAACACATTGCCATCATCAGTCTTCGTCACAGTCAACTCAACCAATGATGGCACTAGAGATACTTTCCGGAAAACATCCACACAATTCTTCTGGAACTCACTCATTTTCGATGTGGTTGAAAGCTTTTAAATTCAAACCTTCTATTCTCAGAGACTAAGAACTGAAAAAAACAAAGAGTAAATCAGCACAAAAATCAACCAGCTCAATTGTGATACTGCTTCTATTAAAGTTGAATGTAAAGCCTATTGTGCTAAGAACAGAATACTTTCAACTATCAGAAAAGTATCAACTACGAAAGGCATATGATCATAACCTGACGTTCAGACTGTTGTTCTCTATTCAGGTCAGAACCAAAATAAAAAAAAACTAGTTCTTGAATCAATCACCCTTTTATGGCACCTGTTCACAAGTTGTATATGATAAAAAATAAAAAGGCGGTATGGAAGTATTCTGAAAATTACTTTCAAACAATTTTTGAACGTTTACACCAGGGGTACACAACCTGTGGTCTTCGATAAAAATGTATGCAGCCGTGCACACTACATGTCCCCACGTTTCCACTGTCTAGCAGAGGGCCCAACACGCATTAACCATTCCGTTACTACTCTGTCACACTGCGTGCTTAATAACTTGTATTAACAGAAACAGTAGACACACAGAAGATTCTTGAGCGCGGCGTTTTATACCGACGTATGTCTTTGCCTTGAGCTTGTTTGCCTCGTCTGCGTCACGAGTCGCCTCATCAAGAACAGGCTCGCAGCATAAGTCTGGTGGTTTTGTTCGCATCTCACATCCCAACATCCCAAAGAACAGCGATGCGCCGGTTGAGGAAAGTGGGGTCGATCTGTGGCTGAGAGCTATGAGAAAGTTGGTTAGCTCACTCCTCCGATCCTTTCTCTCAGTGTGCGATGCGGATTGCTTTCATCAAGGTACAGTTCTGTCGCTCGCACTTTCCATTTTGCCAAGGCTCAACTGGAGTAATGCGTCTACGCTCGACGCTGTTGCAGCGTAAAAAGTTCTGTAAGCCGTCGGAAACAAACGGAGAGGCGTTATCGCTCCGCAGAGAAGATGGCAAACAAAGTCGGCCGAAAATTCCCTCTAGTACCCTGATCACCATTGCGCTAGTCACTGTTTTCACGATAACAGTTTCAAAATATCGGGAATAATACTCAACGATGACAAAAAATGTTTTTCCAGGGACGCCGGAGTGCGGGGACATTTCCCCCTGACCTTTCAAAAGGGTGGAAACGGGGCGGAGGTACCTTCTAATAGTAGCATAGGTAATTTCATGGTTTGTCGAGATCTAATCTACTTGAAACCAAATTTACTGCAGCCATTCGCGCACCGAGAAAATTCAAAATGTTTTTCTACAATTTGTTAATATTTTTGTGGTTAACACATTTGCTGAACAGAAACAAGCATATTGGTAATAAGTTTCCATCGCCCTCAACTCTCCTACTGCCCCCCTGCTACTGCTTCGGCGTCCCTGATTTTTCCCCGAGGGTAGTGGACAGGGCCGGATTTAACTGATGCGAGGCCCTATGCTAATTCACTTGTGAGCCCATCTCCCATTGTTGCCAGGAAAAAAATGGAAAGCGTTAATCAATTTGTGAAAAGCCGAAAATGACGTTCTGAAAGTACGGTTAGTGAAAAATTCTAAATCATTACTGGAGTTCCCACGATCACTGCGTTTGTTGCTGCCTTCGACCCAAAAGCGTTCAATAGCGCGGAATTGTTGAAATCCTACTTGGCTGGCGGGAACAGGATTATTAACTGCCTCAGGCAAACCAGCCGAAATCGCCACAATTGAAATATTTAATAAAACACATGATCTACGTTTTTTTAAGAATCACATCTGTTTTTTCTTACCTGTGTTAAAAAAAAACAAATATACTGCACCTATATAACGTGTGTGACTCATAAAGACTTCGAAGCACAACGTGAGGACCACGCTGCAACTCGCTTATCACGGCTGTAAAAATCTCACACACACGAGCAAAACACGTCACATGAAACGCACCCATATGGTTGTAACTGTTAGGTTCACGATTCTGAAAATTTGATAAAATCTTTACTGATTTATAGTGTTTCAAATTGAAATTTGGAAGGGCTGAGCTCACCAATGCCCCATGTGGCGACTGGACTGGTTTAAATTTCGCTTATGCTGTCATTATTGAAATACGCATAAAGAAATAAAAAGCTACAATCATCGAATCAGGTAAGGCTGAACATAACACAGTAAACAGTTAAAAAGGTTTTGACCTGCCTTCTTCATATCAAAATTATCTAAGCATTCATTACAATTTGTTTGCCTAAGTTTGTCACATTTAATGTACCGAATGCTTGGTGTGGATAACCTCTCCTAGAACACTGCGACTGTTCAATTCATTTTTAATTCTTTTGAATCTTGAAAAGGTCTTTCGCCTGAGCAGTTAGTGACCATCAAGCTAAGGCATATTCCTTGAGCTTTATATAATGCTCCGCGTGGTTGCATAAACTTGGAATTACTACTCTAAGGCAGGGGTCTCGAAACTTTTTTGTCCGAAGGCGACATAAGCAAATAAAAAATATGTCGAGGGCCGGACGTTTTACGTTTAGCAGCGCGGTGGCTGCTACATGCGGCGCGCTAAGCATAACATCCCCAGTAGCACAAAAGCTACTGGGAGCTCCCTTTAGCCTAGTGCTCAAGTTCGCAGGCAAGCCGCTTCATTATACGTAATGTGATTGATTCGGGATATGTTACATTCTACCAAATCGGCAAATTTTTTTCGTAAACACATTTCGCAGTTTATTTTTTCAACATTTTTTTCATCATTGACAAAATGGCTTCGCGGGCCGTAGTTTGGAGACCCCTGCTCTAAGGCATTAGACCCAAATGCGCTTTTGTTATATTCTAGCTGTTTCCCCATTCTTTATTTCTTTGGGGAAGAGTTCTGTGGTTGCCAGTTGGCAAAGTGACTTTTGCTTGCTATTCAAGCTCATCAAGATCTTCTCTGATTTGCTTAGCATGGAAGCAGTACAAACTTACGCAAGTACTCAATAGCGATCTGATTTCTGAATTACTTTATTGAAGAAAATTCAAATGGAAAAAAATCACATCTGAAATACCAGTCGAACTTTACGTGATACAAACGCTGACAAAACTACTGTATTGCTCTGTCACCTAAGAAACAACCATGCTTTTATTGTGGGATACTGCTGATAGCCCTACACAGCTTTTATCTACAGTACAACCTTGCTTTGATCAGGTGCAGTGACTTAACTAGAGGTTTGAGCCAGGGGGAAGCTTAGCTGAAGGTAACCCACCGGCTAACACTCAGAAAACAATTGAGAAACAATAGCAAATCTGGTATTGCACGGCTATACAAAAACCTGAAATCACCGGAAAACACTCCGAAAAACAACAATCTACTAACCAAAAGAATCTATCTACTGTAACCAAAAGAATAGTAAATACCGATATACAAGCTAGGTAGGGGCCGGTTTTTACATTTAGCTTGGCAGTGGGAGGCGATTCGCACCCCTGCCACCCGTCAGTTATGCCGCTGATCAGGTGCATTTCAAACATGAACAGCCAAAACTTATTTTAATAGAATCACACGTAACATTCGGTACTGTTCAGCAAACGCAGCCAGCGTGCTTTGATTACATCGCCACAATAGTTGGCATGCGGCTTGACCAACCGTCATATTGATATTCATGGAAACTCGTTGGAAGACTGGCGTTATCACCACGCACGTTGAATAAAACTAAATTTCATGAATAATAATTAAGACATACATTTTTGACGAAGTTTAATCAATATGATCATATACCGGCCATTGACTCTATGCCAGTGGTTCTTAACCTTTTTTCCTTCATTATCCATTTTTGTTTAGACCAAATTTAAATTTCCAAAAATCTAACTTATCTATTTTGCTAGTTCAAAATCTACTTTATCTGCTGCACTCAATATAAAACAATGCTATTTATCAAAAAGAACAATTTAATGCAAGAAGTCAACGTTTATACAACACAATCAGTGAGATTTTTGCTCTTGTTTTTTGTCTACAATCAATGAAATACGGGGTGCGATTTTGGAAATAGCGCAACGCAAATCTGAGTCCAGATCTAACAATCTGTTTCGAGCTTTTGTTTTAACAGCAACAACACTTGAAAATGCTGACTCACAGAGATAAGTAGAGGGGAACACAGTCAACAATGTTAGTGGTTTTTCTGCAACTTTTGGATATGCTTTCTCCATCACTCCCCAGAAATTTTCCAAGCTTTCATCTTCGAAGGAGGCCTTGACAGTCGAATCATATCCAAAAACTCTTCTTGTATACCTTCATCTTCATTTTGTCCATTTGGAAAATCTTCAACAGAAACTTTGAAAGGGTTCCTTGTTAATGCCATCACAGGTGTGTCGTGTTCAACAGCTGGGAAAGTAATGATAAAATTCTTCAATCAAGCTGTTGAAGTGGTCAACAGCCTCACTTTGAACAATGCTGTTTATACCGTTGGTCTCATTCATTTTATTCATCATTGAAAACACTGCTACTTTCTGCCCAGATTGTATTTTTGTTTTCCAAAGTTTAAGCTTGGCAATAAAAGCAGCATCTTATCTCGTAGTCCCAGTATGCTTGCGCCAACACCTTGTGAATTGCGGTTCAGTTCATTCAAATGAGAAAATATGTCCGCTAAGAATGCCAATCTTTTTTGAAACATTACGTCAACAATATCAGTCTTCAGTTCTTGTTTATGTTGGATTTTAAGAAATTCAATAACTTCTGGTAATAAACGCGCAAGCCGAATCAACATGTTTCCTTTTGAGAGCCAACGCACAGAATTGTGAAACAACAGAGAATCATATTCAGCATCCATATCTTGGCATAATTTTCGAAAGGTCTGGTATTCAGAGCACTCACTTTTATGTAGTTGATAACTTTTGCAGCACAATCAAGTGCTTGCTTAAGTGGTTGTGACATAGTTTTTGATGCCAACGCTTCTCGATGAATATTGCAATTTTTCTGTTTGACAAGTGTCAAAAAGCCAGATCGCACCCCGAGCATAGCAGGTGCCACATCTGTGCAGACACTTCCAAGTTTATTCCAATCCAAATTTCCTGCAGTGAAAAAGTCTTCCACAAGCTTAAGCACATCACTAGCCTTTGTGGTTGTTTCCAATGGGTGGCAAAAAAGAAAGTCTTTCTCAATAGTTTTGTCGTGAATATACCGAACAAAAACCATTAATTGAGAGAAGTTTGCAGAATCAACCGACTCATCAAGTTGTATTCCAAACACAGGCGAAGCTTTGATATTTTCTATGAGTTGAAATTTGATATCACAGGCCACATCTGCAATACGAGATTTAACAGTGTCGTTGGACAAGGAGACCTATTTTACCTTCAATTTTGCTCCCTCACCCAACAAACTACCAGTGCACTCAACAAGACAGGGCTTTTTCAGCATCTCAGCAATGTTATGTGTTTTTTTTGGTCTTAGCCACTTGAAGCGATATTGCGTAAGACGCAGTCACTATTGCCTTTGAATGAGTCTGAAATTGTCCTGTACTGTCCAATTTCATTTTTTAAAGCTGGATGCTTTCATTTCAAAGAAGCTCCTGTTTTTGTCAGTGACCTGCGGGTGGGTGTTCGAAAGATGTTGCTTCAGTTGATACGCCTTCGTGGAAGCATGAGAGAGGGTTTTGAACAGTGGCGTATGCAGAAAATTTTCATGGGGGGGGTTTTTGGTTCAGGGTCATATGGTTGTTATTTGGTGTGCACTGTTTGTGACGTCACAATTTGATGTCAGTTTTATGTTTCCAAACCAACGCTTTGGCGAAGTGTGTTGACATAATATGCATATTTTCTACATCCACTCCCCTTATTTATGTGTCATTGCACTGAATATAAACTATCAGCGCTCCAAGTTAGGCTATCGGAGAAAAACAAACTCAACCCTACGACACAGCAGTTCATAACTGCAAAAATATCAGGCTGTGTGTTAAAACAGGGAAGTGAAACACACTCATCACTGCGTCAGAGCAATTTCCAACTGCAAAATCAGGCTACGCTAAGGTCTCATCAAATACAAGCAGTTGTGTATTGAAGGTATGCGGCTGGACTGGCTGGCGCACACCCTGGTTTGGAAGATTGAATTTTACTAAACTACACAAGAATTGAGAATGTGCATAAAGTACGCAAGAAAACGTTTGTTTTTGTTATTATAAAAGTCCACAGGCCTGTAACCAGGGGGGCAAAGCCTTCCCTAGAAAAATTTTCGCCTCCTCAGGAAAAATGTGTTGGACATATTTTGAAACTATTGGACGTAGTTTAAAAAATTTGTCCCCTCTCAGAAAACTTTTCGCCCACCCCGGTGTCCCAAGCTGGTTACAGGCCTGGAAGTCCAGCAAATGTTTAGTTTTCCTTTTTCCCTGCTGAGACATTATCAAATGCCTGAATGCTTCTATATTAACAACTGTGGATTTTGAGCTTGTGTAACAGTTTTATCATGCTACAGAAATCGCTAATGTAGCCATAGTGGTCAGCGCTTGCGCTGATCAGCCTTAGCAGACAAGATAAAGACAATTGTTTCGGATAAAGTGAACTGTCGCGGAACACACTCTTAAACATGCGTAGTGGATGGAGGGCCTGCAAAAAGTGGTGAGGTGGATAACTCTCTCTACTCAGTCCATGTCTACCAAGTCACAAGCTTTAGCCTTTTCACAAAGTTGCAATTCACATTGGGAAACAGATTCCTCTCTGGTGGCTTATAACAGAAAATAAACTTTCGTGTAGATTAGGCTTTCACTCGAATTTTGCATCAAAGCAATGGATTCCTCAAATGTTTTCTTGTCAAAGTTGGAGACAGCAATGGCATAGAATACTGTCTGCAGCTCTGCGCATATCGACCTGCCCGATCCAGCAATAGATGAACTTTTCTGCCATCATCCAATAATATTATTGTGACAAGACGGCCTATTGATGCAAGTATCCAGCGAGTATATTTACTAGGCTTTAAAGAACTGAGTTTCAACATACTAGAGACCAGAAAATAGTCATGACGATAGTCGTACGACAGAAGCAGCCA
>Ga0210059_1011413_pt1 | contig 13589 bp, 5 predicted proteins | sample Ectturendosymbi2_FD_188042 | JGI IMG/M metagenome (GOLD analysis project Ga0210059, IMG submission 188042) | Ecteinascidia turbinata endosymbiont from Florida, USA - Sample 2 (SPAdes) (version 2) | ecosystem: Host-associated > Tunicates > Ascidians > Unclassified | place: Key West, Florida...
TAAGACGTGGAGGATTCACTGGCGTTATCATTGTTCTGTGACGTGAGTTACGTAACAATGGACGAGCTCCCATGAGAACTCTCATTCACTGTTGCGTAGCCAACGTCACGGAGCAACGATAGTGCCAGCCAGAATGAGCAAATGGAAATTTCAGTGATACAAGCCCCGAACGGTTGCATTCACAAAGTGTAGGTTGCGTGATGAGCCCAAGGGACGCTGCTGATCTGGAATGGCCCCTGAGTGAATGTATGCAAGTTAGTGCGCTGCCGCCTTTCTGAATAGCCATGATCATCTCTTGTTGAAGCGTCAAGCTGCTTAAATTGCCAAGTGTGACGCTTATGCATGTTTGTGGCACATACAGTCACAATTGGTGAGCAAAAGGTCTGCCCGTAGTCGGAGTCGTTAAAATTTTCTGCGACTCCGACTCCTCAGGTTGAAAATCCTTCCGACTCCTCGACTCAGACTCCACAGCCCTGCCACAGATGTTGTGCGGAAGAAGTTTAAGGGAACATCATAGGTAAAAACAAGTAATATTTTTAGAAATAATCTGAATTACAACTATATGAAAGAACAAAAGCACTTGGTGCTTTAGTCGTTCTTGGTTTTAATTCCAGTGGAGCTGTCCACGTTCACGTCAAGCGAACAACGGAGGCATAGCCTTTGATAATTTCGTTTCAGTTTACCTGGTATCAGAGCCGTATCAGCCGCATTCCATGCCCCCCAATTGGGGGCCCACGCTGTCAAAGAGGGCCCAAAATTCAGTTCTGTCACTACTTAGACCCCTAGAGAAAGCTTCGCTCCCCAAATTGCAATAATAAGCACTAGAAATCAGTGAAGTTAGGGGCCCTTTGAAAGAAAAGTGCTTATGCATTGCGGTTACTTTGGGCCCCTTTGAAAGCAAGGTATTTACACATTACAACTGCTGTTGGGGGTCCCTTTGAAAGCAAAGTAGCCTACTTAAACATTGCAGTTGCTGTTGGGCGCCTTTGAAAACAAGGCACTTTACACATTACAGTTGCAAAGGGGGGCCCGATACAAGTGCCTTGCTTGCCTTCCCTTAAACACACCACTGTATATAACCCCATGACAATGATCATATATGCGAACATGAAACCGATTGAACACGTTCTACTTCATCCGATATGCGTACTTTCTCAACTGATTTGCTCATGTAAACACTGTAATGTAAAATTATCTTTTTATTATTGAACATAATGAAGTTGCTGATAAGTTTATCACTTCAAAAAACACATATTTCATCCGATTTTTCATAATTAAACCTAGACACACAGGTCGACTAAAAAAACAGATCTGGGTGGAAAAAAACGTAGTGGGAGCCCTGGTCACATGCGGCAAAACGCCTACTGCCGCAACTTGAAGTGAACATTTAAAGACTAAGAGTACAACAATCTGCTAGCAAGTTTCGCAACCTGCTTCTGCAGGCAAAGGATCAACAGATCGGATATGAGCGAACTGCGCACTTGCGCTAAGCGTTTCGGGGGCCTCGTGGCCACGAATTTTCCCTGATGGGCCTCGCCTTCATTTATACGGCCCTGCCTACATGCCTAACAGTATACGTCCAGAAGTCAGACTTCCACTTGATCAACGTGTTTTGTGTATTTGAGATAGCTATCTCTGCGCAGAGATAGCTAAATATGTGCAGAGGTAGCTAAATATGCGCAGAGATAGCCGTTTTTGTGCTAAATCTGTCAGATATAATATTTTTACGAACGGCGCCCCATACACATGCTTTGACCGGCTTTATGTTTGCTCCTTTGGTAATATTGTTTTCATAACTGAACGATGGGATTGATTCTGATTTCCTGCAATTTTTTATATTTGCATTTCATTACGACATCTCCAAATAATCGCCGTCAATTATTGACGATGACTGACGAACCAATTCCTTTTGTTAAGGTCGTTCAAAAACTTTAGTTGGAAACCACGAGCCTACTATGGGTGTTTGCTGGAAAATGTTTATAATTAATTTGCACAATCTGAAAATGCAGTTCATGTTGTGAATTAAAAATAAATTTTCAGAATGTCTTGCCCCCCTGCACAAATATGAAGGTCTCCAATGGAAGAATTTCTGGCGACGGTTCTGCCCAGGCCCGCAGACACGGGGGGCATTTGGGGGCATTTACCCCACATGTTTTTTGTGCCCTCCTAAATTTTGTTATTCTCAGAAAAAAATTGTTTTAAACATATGATAAAAATAAAATCTTTCTCCCTAAAAATGTATTTTTTGCCCCCAAACTTTAAAACCTGGCTACGAGCCTGGTTCTGCCAAAACTGTGTCTGCAATAAGGATATTTTCTTTCGAAGGCCATTCGGCCTAGAAATGTAGCATAACGTCGAAAACTTTTTCATAAATCACCATTAGGGGGATCCTGTGAGCATTTTGAGGGGGGCAGAGTTGGGCTGATACGGCACTGCCTGGTATTGTCTTTGGGCGTAGAATACGCTTGCTTTTTACGAAATTACTCTGAATTGAAACAATCAAGAAAATCAGCGGCGGTTGATGGTAAAAAGTAGGTAAAAGAAAGGATATCCTTAGTTACGAATAGGTCCTTTTCCCATGCCTGCATTTTCTGTTTTTGAGGCAGTTTTTGAAGAATGGTGGTTGCCAGTATTGAGGCAACGTTTCTGTTTCAGACATCTGGCATAGCCTAATTTGTTTATTTCGATGACATAAATATCACTGCATTGCCGGTTTAACCAGGGGTCTCAAACTCCAATTTCTCCGAGGGCTAAATTAGGGCTTATAAAATAACCCGAGGGCCGCATCATGACTACCCGGGGCCGCATTATGACGCTGACGAAAAATGGCAGTGCCTGATCCTTACTAGAAACAGTTTTTACATCTTATTAATTGCGAAAAGTATCGTGAGCTATATACAAACCATATTACTAGGCTAGAAATAGCTGTCTCTACGTTCGTTTAAAAGGAACTTTTTCACTCGCCGGCCGAGCACTTATCACATCAGGGAATAAACTAAAATGTTGATTATTTGAAAATTCGCAAAAAGCATCGCGGGCCGTAAAAAATACCTTCGTGGGCCGCGTGTTGGAGAGATCCCTGGGTTTGACATTAACAGCGGGATATTTGGCCTTCCAAGACTTGAAAACTCTGTAAGGGGTTCATTAAAGTGCAAAACTGATAAGTAGCCAACTTAAGTTTATTATGGGATCCAAGTACTTTTGCTGCTGTTTATAGAGGTATTGAAATTATAAACTCAATACTGGTGTATATTGCAGCTCATTTCACGTATTAGATATGCCATCACAAAAAGCTGCCATAAGGCTTGCACATGAGATCCTTACCCATAGTAGCAATTCCATATCCTCTAGAGTCAAGCAAACCACCGATTTGTGTGAGATTGCAATTTTGCGAAACGATGTATTGCAAGGTTGTGGATTCCATCAGATAAGCATACCCACCTGAAAATAACGCTTTGTTGGCATGTGGAAGAACGAATCGCATGACGTATCAAGTGAAAAACACTTACAGGATTGCGTTAAATAACTGGCAAATACTTTTGCCATGTACATTTGTCTCCATGTGGATATGCAAATTTGTGATTGCATGGACCATTTAATCAATATTTTGGTGGGTCTTACTCGTTCAAAACAAAATCCTTACTGGCACGTTCTATCATAAGAAACATGTCTTTTCTTCCGGATCAGTTTTGTATCTTGTGTAATTTTGCTTGATGGATGCAGTACAGGAATCTTGTACTGAACTACGTGTTTTGTCAAGCTGTAGCTGTGTAACTTATCACTCAGGATAGAGATCTCGCTTCCCTTTTTTGTACTCCACTAGTCCTGTTTAGGTGAAAGCAACAACGCTGTTAAAATTGCCAGAAGTGTTAACACATCAACTGTTTTTTCTGCTTATATTTGATATCGTATACCAAAGATATAAAATCATCCTGGAAAAGTTATACTTGTTAAAGTCAAGATACAGATCGCTCACATTCTTTTAGTCCTGTTGCTACACTTATCTTCTATTCGACACTGTTCTACACTTTCATTTAAACCTGTTGATGAATCGGACAAGATAGGGTGCACGTAACGTGGTATGAGTCTAGAAAGTTACGCACTGTCGTCCAGAGATTATAGCACTTAGGTAGGGATTAAGGTTAAGAAAACATTTGTTTTTCGTTAGAAAAATTCAATTAACGCACCACTGAATTTATGGCATTGCGCTGAAAATAAAACAGTTGCTTTCGAAAGGTGCAACGCGGTTTCAGTGAAATTGTTATTTTTGCGTTGTTGTTTCCAGTATCATTAACTCAGTTCCATTCCAGCAAATTTGAAGATTTAAAAAAACGCCGCAGTTACATATTTACGCAAAAAGGAATTTATTAAGTTAGTGCTGATTATACCTTTAATAACTCTATCGATTCCTTCTTCATTGGAGCTGACAAATACACCAGGCGTGTTAGCGAGATAATGCCACATCTGTGCGTACGTTTTGACTCTGGTATTCTGCAGCAAGAAATCAAATTGATTAGTCGTTAGCAGGTTGGAAGAAATAGCTACACAAAGTATCAAGATTTATCTGGCGTATGGGCAGTTCGGTATACGGCGAGGCACAGTTCGAGAACGTACCTTTCACTGAATAAACTAATTATTATCAGATGTTTATGAACCTTACCTTGAAAAACGATTCCGTTGATCCACTTTTAAGAGTTCCATAATTTATTTTAGTTTGCATTACAAGATCGTCAGCTGATGTAATGACTGATTCCATTCTTGTAACCGTTAGACATGCAGCGAGATTGGCAGTGTAAGAGGAAATTATGATCAGACTGAAGAACCACCAGACAGTTGCCAGTAGCCTGAAAAAAGGCCTTGCTCTTTCTCATTACTGCTTCGAGTAATGTTCTGTTCGCACATACGTGATCGTGTAAGTAAACAAATTAAAAATGAAAAAACAAAGCTAACGACATTATGTGGCTACTTGCCGGTAGAATATAGTAAATACAATGTGCCAATATGTCCAGAATACTGACAGTATCGGTCTAGAATAAATTTTTACAAAATTAAATAGCACAGTTTGGCTATGTTGAAATAGAATTATTCCATTTGAATAAGTGTTCAGGACTGAGGATGCGTAGAGTTATGTGAAATCGATTCTCTATAAAAAATTGCTGCTTAGTCGCTTTTGTGGAGGCTAGTTACGAGAACTTGTGCAAAAAGGCATTCCAAGGTTGAATGATTACCGACAACGTCCACATAATCAACCATGATGTAGGTAGTACGCCTATAAGAGCAGTCCCTGGACACCCCGCCATGAAATTCGTTCCGCCGCCCGTAGATAAACAAGATATCAAAAGATAATGACCAGCAGAATAGCTTATAATAATATTTATCAAAAACAGTTATGAGGGAAAATTTTGAATCAAAGCAGTTATGTTATTTCGACTACATAAAAATTCGAACTATCAAGATAAGTAGGTTCGTAGAGTACAAAAAAAATTTGAGAAGGCAAACAGCAATTTCATCCAATTTCCACAAGCTACATGATGTTAACCACTTTTCCCTGGCAGCGCACCTCTGCTATATTTTATAATGTAGCAGTTGCATTTCATTGCTGAATATTTATTAAGATTTAAATAGAAAACTGCCGAAGACTATTTAGCCTACATTTGTTGTTTAACAATTTTGCGTATGATATAATCTACGAATAGGTTCAAATGACATTCTTACTATATGCATGAAACATTGTTAGGGAGGCTGCTGGGCTTGGATGAGTGGTTGGTGAGAGCCTTTCACCTACTAGCACTTTCAAGCTTCGATGCGTTTTTGCCGAAGTTGCGTCAGCACGTTGCAAAGTCAACGTGTATTGACCCAAAATAGATTGAACAAAATGTAAAACATCTGATTCTCTCCATAGAATGTTTGGATTAAGCGACGATCAGCAATGGATGCAAACATTGCGTTTTGAGGCATGTGGAATATAGTGGTGCCACATAGGTCAAATGCCTAAGTGAGATGTAAAGCACTTTAGCCAAGGTATCAATAGAAAGAAAGCGTTTAGCCAAGGTATCAATAAACAATTTGCACAACAGTGTAGAGACTGGAGATAGGGCCTATGAGAGGGGCGTACAAGAGCTACATCGTACGTGGGCCCGGTAGGTATAGGGCCCGAGAGGATGAAAGTACGCATGCTAAGATTTTCTGTAATCAAGTCCAAAATGGATTGGCGCTTTCTCCAACCGCAGAGCAGGTAGCTATAATCGGTGTTCCCTCTAAGATCTCGACAAATGCAAATTTGCCCAAATGGTATTTCTAATGAAAACTTGTCCAAGCTTTTAGCTGAGGGCCCCAGAAGCTATGGGACCTACTATTGGTGCTCGTACCCTCCAGTAAAATTACTCTCAGAGGCCTTGAAAATTTAGAAAATACATTTTAAACGACGTGAAAAATGTGTGGAAACAGCTTTCGCAGGTTTGATGACCTCTTGAAAACAATACATCATGAACTTTTTTGTAGGCTTCCGTGCATATGAAAACTAATGTTTTCGTTTTCTGATTGAACTTCGAAATGTATGTGAAGTGAGTTAGAGGAAGACACAAAAATATTTAAGTCATGCATAACTACGTCTCAAACACTCTCTTCAACCGTTTCATGACAAGGCGTTTGCGCTGTTTTGGTCATGTTCGTATAGTCCTTGTTCATTAGAATTCATCAGCACAATGTGAACGAAGGTGCCTGAAATTTTAACCTCATCTCCCTCGATTCAAAGATGTTGTCAAGACAGACGAGCGCGGCAACTCAAAATGTGGTCCGTTCACTAGGAACCAGCATGAACTAAAGATCACCCTACTTGGCTTGATTTTCTGTGCAAAGGTGCCTTCGACTTTAAATCTTATCCACAACACTTTTATCACGAACAAATGTGTTTTCTCCTGTCAATTTAACTTCTCGTTGAAAACGTTTATTCCATGAAAAACCGTCCTCTTTTTCGTAAGTTCTGCCACAAAAAATTCGAGAAACAGAAGCTTTCTTCTCGGAAAAACCTTCGCAAAATCCTGAAATGCTTGATTTTATCGAATGAGGTTAAACAGCCTTTCATGAGAGTACGCTGGTATCTGAGTCATAAAATAGTGTAGCTTGCACTGAACGGTCAAGCACTACTATTTTGCTTATCGTTATTTCAGTCTGAAGTAACTTGCTTATCAATTGCCCTAAGTAAGTTTATAGTGTAGATTTATCAAATTAAAAACTGCATGAACCTCCATTTCATCTTGCGGCGTTGCAAGTTAGCTAGATTACTTCCGGTAAAAATTACTACAAAGCCTTGCAGTATGTGATGTGAATCAATCCAAGTCTTCAAAAACCGAAAAATCTCGTCGACCAGTTTTAGAAAAAAGTCTTGCGAATCTCAGGTTCAATGCCAAGTTGACAAAAAAGTATTTGAAACGAAATGTTTTCTAACAGAACTACTTTTATTGTTGATAAAAACTTTCATAGAGACACTGTCCGATTCATTTTCATTTTGAGGAAGAACTAACGTAAATGGTGCAAACATCGCTGAATACCTTAAAGACACGGACTGAGGATTTCCATCTGAGCCTTGCTGCATTAATGCTCCAGCTCCAAACCACAAGCTGTCAAGAAAACCAAAGCCGTTTGCTTCAGAAGTTGCCGAACTTGATTCTGACAAGGATTTCGTAGTGCCATTTTCATAGGGGCTCACTCTGCAACAATTCATAACTGAAATTTTGAATAAAGGCGAAAAACTTTTTTAATTCCATTAGAACAGGTATTGCGTATTCTCTTAAAAATCAAGAAATTTGTGTAACTCTTTCAGTCCTAAAAATCTTAATGCTCTGATACAAGTAGAAGAGGGAGTGACAGCTAGTAATACCTAAAAAAGACATCGAGGAGATGATCGCGTGATCACACCCGAGAAGCGCTTTCATTTTATCGTTTGCGCCTGTCTGGCTGAAACCACTGCTCTAAAATTTGCTCAACAGGCTTATATACTGTCTTAATGTATGAAAACAGTTACATAAAACTAATAAAAAAACTTTGTTCAACTCGCGAGTTACGTAACAAGAAGCTTGCTGTAAGTAGGCTGAAATGTCGGTGACGTTTTAAAATTTTACAATTGAGCAGACTTTTGTTGCTGTTATCCTGTTGACTGACTCTGCAACCAGTTACATATAAACATAGTGATGAGTTATTGTTACAAACATTCCGATTAAAATACATCATTGACTATTTTTAGGGCATGTTGTGCCCGATTTGGTGGCTGCAAATGTATAACTAACCTGGCGATGCAGCTCATGAGTACTGCAACTGCGACATATGAAGCAAGCACCAAAATCCAGATAAACAGTGAGAGTGGTTTCAGAAACCCGAAGAGGCTGGGACTGCCTGGTTGTGGACGTTGGAAAAGGATGCTCACTCCTAGGCTCATGTACGGTTTAGTGAATCGAACCTCTTTTTCTCGATCGTACGTGATAGTGAGGGGCGCAACCGCAATATCAGCTCTCTAAAATAGAACGCAGAATGTATATCATTCAGGTTCCTTTAAGTCTGTCCGATGTCAATAGGCACATAGAAAACAGACTTGAGCCAACGAGTGGTGGTTAAACATATACATAATATATACATAATATCTGATAAAACTAGTTTGAGTTTAAGAACATATAGGGTGAAATATACGATTTTAGTTTCAAAGTAGTTGCCTTGCGTTATCAATGTCCGGCCGAAGATTAAACTTGTATTTTCCATCGTGCGATTGCTCAATTTTAAGCTTGAATATTAAAACCTATAAGCACGGTCAAACATTTTACATTCTTCAACACTAAAAAAGCCTTCAAAAAACTATACATTTTTATTTTAAGACGTTTCGGATTATTCTTAATACATCTTTAGTCAAAAAATAAAGCAAGACTTGGAAATACTAGCAATTCAAAACCAAAAGACTCTGTGACGCAAAAAATAACAGTGTGACGCAAAAGACGTCAAAAGCAAAACCAAGACCGTCAACCCTGTCAAATTCGCTAACAGTGAAAGCAGGACCAACAGGTATGCAGAAAGTGCTAAAACAAAACCTACATAAGACCGTAATTTACGTAAATAAGTAAAGACCAGTTGGTCCTGCTTTCATACCTGTTGGTCCTGCTTTCATACCTGTTGGTCCTGCACAGTGTTTTTTTTAAGGTGTTTTGAGGGACCAAAACGGTCTCTCAAATTCCTCCAACGGTCTCTCAAAATATAGTGACCTGAGATCACATCAATGGAGAACGGTCTCTCAAATTCCTCCAAGCGGTCTCTTAAAATTTCCTTGCGGTCACCAAAGCGAAACCTTAAAAAAAAACCTGGTCCTGCATACCTGTTGGTCCTGCTTTCACTGTTAGCGAATTTGACAGGGTTGGCGGTCTTGGTTTTGCTTTTGACGTCTTTTGCGTCACACTGTTATTTCTTGCGTCACAGAGTCTTTTAGTTTTGAATTGCTAGCATTGCCAAGTCTTGCTTTATTTTTTGACTGAAGATGTATTAATAATAATCCGAAACGTCTCAAAATAAAAATAGTTTTTTGAAGGCTTTTTTAGTGTTGATGAAACTGTTAAGTCTATCCCAATTTTATGCTCCAAATTTTGAATTCTATTTCAAGCTTAAAATCATGACTACTAGCTGAAGTCGATAATGTAGAACAAATCGTGTATCGTTAGTTTTTGCATTTTCTCCTCGCCGGCTTAAGCTGTATGCAACAACCACTACGTTTACTGAAAAGGAAAAACATTTTTTAAACATTGACCACCGGCTGATCGCACGAAAAAATTCGAAGCATTATTACGCCGCTGATCACTTCGCCCATCATTCCATTCCAACTTCCATCTTTTTGTTTTTCACCGTAAATGCCGCTAGGGACTTCCACAAGGTGGTAGGAAAAGCCCAGATCTTCAGACAGCAACTGTGCAAAAAAAACCACAGTTTTACTTGTATTTTAAGCAAAAAGAGCAAACGTCTCAAACGTTCGTTTTCAACAACATCGGCTTAGTAAAAAAAGTTAGTTCATTTTCGCTTTTTTGCATTTTTTCTCTTTCAGTGAAAACTCCAGTGAAACAGAAAGAAACAAGGTAATTGAAAACAACTCTTCTACGATTTTGCAGTTCCATGAAAGCAAACGCTACAGGTTTTCTGTAGAGATACCCAGGCCCATAACCAGGGGGGAGAAGCCCCCCTAGAAAATTTTTCGCCCTTCCTGGAAAAATGTATTGGACATCGATTAAAATTATTAGACATAGTTCAAAAATTTTGGGCCCCTCTCAGAAAACTCTTCGCCCGTCCTAGTGACCCAAGCCCCAAGCTGGTTACGGGCCTGCAGATGCCCCTACTTATGCGAAAAATACGACAAAGTTTAAATGAAAGACATACGAAAAATGAATGATTTTGGAAACGGCTAACGGATTGGTGTAATTGGTTGAGTGCCAACAGACTTTACATTTTCAAACGAACAGAAATGCTTGAACTCACCTGCAGTAAATCAATGCAGTACCCAGAATAAACGTTCCGCATTGTTCCATTTGGTGACACAGTGTGACGGAAAACATACGGCTTTTCCTGTAAGTATGGCCATCATCATTATAATACACAATTTGGTACGTCTTCAACATGGTAGCAAACATAAAAACCAGAAGTAGATTTATGTGCTGGCCCTTAGTGTTGTTCTCTGAAACAGTGTTGTTTTTACTGGCGAAGTGTACGGCATATCACCCTTTGGAGATGTTTTTTGAGTTAGCAAGAGATTTTATTGCAAAAGAAGAAAACTCGTGTGCGAATCTGCAATCTTTTGTTACATCAAGTTTTGAACTGCTTAAGTTATTTTCCGTGTAATATTATTGAAAGTCTTTGAAATAAAGCACGCCCGAATTTACTAACGTTGGGCAAACAATCCAAGTGGGTTTAAAATAAGGAGATGAAAAAGTTAACAATAACAACCAAACTTTCCACAATTTTTAGCAGGTGTAGGGACGGCACAAAACACGAATTTACAAGTTGGTTCAAGTCTGTGTAGTACGCTTTGAAAGTCCAAGTTATCGGACACAGTTTCCGAGTAATTTCGCGCAAAACCGATGGGAAGATCGAGTTGGGTCCGAGTTTAGTGGTTGATGTCCTTGAGTCATGACAGATCGCCCAAGTGTATTTCAAACAAAAACTTCCGTTTTCAAAAAAATCAAGTAGAGTCAATGGGGTAAACTTTGTTTATGGTGACGACATGCAGTCAAGTCGGCTAAAAATTTGTGAATCGACCCTATTGAGGTTGATTTTTCGTGTTACAATTCTACTCCAGTTCAGTCTTTGCCTCATGTGGTCAAATTTGTGACCAAGAACGTTATCAGCACTCACCACAATCATTGTGACAATAAGCGTGGCGTTCCGCAACGACGAAGTATTGTTCATTTCCCTGTCATCACTCGTTTGATTAGTTGGAAAAAACAACAGCCGCTGAGATAAAGTTGAATTGCCCTGAATATCAAACCATTCTCCGATCTACAAAGAATAGCAATAGAAGAGCTGCAATAGCAAGTATAGTATTACACAATAATTTGCACACACTCGTAGGCTCAATCTCAAACATATTGCACGGCGCATGCACGTAAGTACACAAGTCACACAAAGAGTTCACCTTTTTCAATCCGCTGTACGTGATTGAGAGCACATTCAGCTTGAAGTTGATGCGGTATCCTGCATTATCAAATTGCATCGGCCCGGTCAACCCACTGAAGTTTGTCTGTGATGTAACTGTAGCGTTGAAACACGCAAGCTGATCGCAACAAAAAAATCGTTTTGTCTCATTTAAATCTTGACAATTTTCATGTCGTTTCACGTTTTTTGCCAAAACATTTTGTAAATTTCGTCAGCGTATGTGGTGCTAAATTGGAAAACACTACTACACCACGGAGTGCATGTTAAGCGACAAAATTTACTTCAACCCACCATACGCAATGATCGAATCAACCTAGGTCCAAAGTTCCATGTCTTGTCTTCCGAATACGCCGAACACGGCAAGCTGCGATGATAAAAACTAAGTGGTTCTTTTACGTAAACAGCGGCCAGGGAATGTGCATACATCATCAGAGCGTCATACATCAGAGCAACGCCTGTCTGAAATAATTAAAGACTACGTTACTCTTTCATCACGTCGCCGCTGTGATAGCAAGCTGTTAGCTGCTTACCGTAAAAGCGTAAGCTGGCGGTAAGCTAACGCTCGCGGTCGATTCTCCATATCTATCGTTCTGTAGAAAAAGAAGTTGGGCAGTTAAATTCCAGATCTCGATTTACTTTCGAAAGTGGATAACGTAGTAGCAGTGTGACGGAATCTCTCCGATAGAGGTTGGTCGCTTTGAGGGATTTTCCATAGCAAGCCTGGCAAGGGGTAGAGTCACTGAGTTGCCCAGTCATCAGTAAACCAAACTTCGCATTTCCTAGATCAGAGATTTCCAACCTGGGATGCATGTACCCCTAGGCGTACCTTTGACTATCTGAAGGGGTACATTTACTGTACAATCGCAATAAATTAACTTTGAGACATAAAAACGGAGTTTACCTTTGTAGTTTCAAAATTCTAAAATTTCTATTAAAAATTTTTGCTATTTTGCTCAGGCTTTTTGTCTTAAGAAATTTTAGGGGTGCATGCTCGTTTGTCGATATGCTAAAGGGGTACATGGTCAGAAAAAGACTGGGAACCCCTGTCCTAGGTTGTTCGAAGGAAGCACGTGGCCAATACGCTGATGCTAGGTTAAGCTGCAGGGACTGTCAGAGTAGGAAAATCTTTCCCACCTGCTATCGATTCCCCATACCTAGATTGATTGCTTTACATGGCAGAAGAGCTCAGTTCCACCTAAAGACCATTTCGTCCATGGCTGGAGCCTGTCAGGCGTCACCACTCCGGGCTAGAGTGGGTCTGGAAATAATGATGTCCAAAGGGTATTCCAGTTTCCTCCAAACTCCCGAAATGCAACACCATATCACCGATCGTAAGGGGCGTCATGCTCAGGAATGCCCAACTTGGTTATTAAATAGAAGGATTTTAGGTACGGCGTTGTTTGCAAGTAACTTTAGGCTCAGTTTTTCTATACATGACAGAAATGATTTATCATTAAAGTTATACCATACGCTACAGCTGTATATTTGCGTATCGAGTGCGTCACAGTTCTTAAGAAATGGTTGAAACGTAACAAATGTCTTTGGTCTGTTAATTTTCTTCATGTTCCAGTCCATTATATTTCTAACAGTGTAAAGTAGAAAACTTGAACTTCCCCGCACCTAACTAATATATAATTGTCATTTGTTGCAAACAAACTATTGTACGGTGTATGACAACAAAGGCGCAGCCAGGGGGGGTGCTGAAGGGGCTCAAGCACCCCCCTTAGCGATCAGAATATTGATGTTTATTTCTTAGTTTTTCACCAACATTGTAAGTCGAGATCAGGTGTATTGCAAAATGTTCTTTGGCAGTACCACAGGCGTAGCAACACATTCGTTATCAAACCAAGCGGTTATGAATTTTCGAGATTTGAGAAATGTTGAAGCAGCTTTCTTCATTCCTGCGTGTTTTGCGC
>Ga0210059_1011414_pt1 | contig 13588 bp, 4 predicted proteins | sample Ectturendosymbi2_FD_188042 | JGI IMG/M metagenome (GOLD analysis project Ga0210059, IMG submission 188042) | Ecteinascidia turbinata endosymbiont from Florida, USA - Sample 2 (SPAdes) (version 2) | ecosystem: Host-associated > Tunicates > Ascidians > Unclassified | place: Key West, Florida...
AGAATAGAACTAAACTGAAATAGTTTTGTATTTTTTTTAATTACACTTTTACATTTTGCGCAACACTTGAAAAAAATTGCAGTAAAAAGTTGCACGCAAAAATCGAAAATGTTGCAAAAAGTTGCAATATAACAACCCTGGAAACAGCTCAAAACATTGAACTGCATGTATTTTGAGTATTTAGGAAGCTGTTGGAAGCTGTAAAAAAAAGTTGCAAAAGTTGCAAAAACTTGCCCTGCTGACCATATGTGAAGGACCCGGCAAATTTTTGGTGGTGCAAAGGATATATGCTCAGTAACAAAGAAGTATAATTTCATTAGTATTATTAAAAGTGTCGAAACTTTTTTGCCCAAATTTTTGACAAATCAAAACTTTTGAGGGTGCGCTTCCACGCTCAGCACCCTCAGCTCCTACACCACTGAAATTGACTGTACCGCAGTGGCGTGCAGAGGGGGGGTCTAACAGGGCGATGGTCCCGGGCATCCAAGGCAAGGGGGCATCCAAGGAGTGAAATTACAAAAATCTAAATGCTATAACTACTAACTAGATGATTTTTTCTATTGTAAGGCTACTAACACTTGTTGCATGAGTTTAATATTGCGAAAATTGTTTTTTCGTCAAAACTAGTTTTTGCGTATTCGAATGCCAGTGATTCTCACATTCTTCATTACCAGGGACTTATTCTCTAGGTGTGCGGTGAACACCCAATGAAATTGATAGTGATGTAACTTCATCCAGAGCGCGCGATCATGAGAAAATCACAAAAAAAGATTGAAAAGTAATTACGGACGTTTAGTTGATTTTCTGAGACAAACTTTTAAAGTCCAATTTCAACTTGCTTGATTTAGCTGACGTTTTGATGCATCACTGGTTTCCCGTTTCATTTTTTTGATGTGGCAACCCTGGATGTGCGCTAATACAGCCACACACCTGTACTTGCAATGTGAACATCATTTCGAGCTTCGTCACTAATTAGGAGTTCAGGCAGATTGATTTCAACGACTCAGAAAAGCCCGTGTCTGTTCTGTCCCCCAGTATAGTTGTACATATAGCAGCCACATAATAAAAAACGAAAGTTACGAAAGTTTTCTTGTGTACTTCATGCGCATTCTCAAGCCTTGTGTAGTTTTGCAAGTTTCAAACTATCAACCCTGGGTGTCCGCCATCCCAGCCGCATACCTTCTCTGCTCGACTGCTATTCGACGAGACATTCGCGCAGCCTGATATTTTTGCAGTTGGTAACTGCCGTGTCGTAGCGTTGAGTGTGTTTTACTCCACTGTTGAATGCGCGGCCTTATATTTTGCAGCTGTGAACTGCGCTGACGCATCACTAAGTATGTTCCTGTTTCAGCGCGTTGCCGGATATTTTGCAGTTATGAACTACTCTGTCTGAGCGTTGAGTGTTGTTTTGCTCCGGTCTCCTAGCCTGGAGCGCATACTTTATGTTCACTGCAGTGACACACTGTACAACGAGTAAGGAGAGTACGTAGTAGAATAATATGCACTTTGTGGCAACAAACTTCGCCGAAACGTTGGTTTGGAAATGTGAATTTTGGGAAAACGCCAGTTTGGAAATGACGTCAAACAGCGTATATCAAATGCCAATGACCACCATACGCCGCCGCGCACTACTAAAATTTGGCAGGGCGGCATACAATCAAACAGTCGCTCCGGACATTACCAGACCTCTACACGCCATTGTTTACCGACAGCGTGGCAATTATAATAACGTGTTTGCTGCGAACAATTTTGCCTGCATAAAAGTTGTAATTGGATGGATATGAAGCAAGATAAGCGTAAGCCATCAGTGGTATACTGTTCGCATATAATTTGCAAATTGTGATTCACGTTGCCGGTAATTAAACTAAAAACTATCTAAATATTTTGTCACAACTGCAACTACGCATTAAAAGCTCGTAATTTGTAATTAAAATTGTGTAACGAGCTTATCAAAAGAAATTTAGTATTAATTATATTAATTACTGTCATTTAATTGAGAGCGATTATTTAGAGATGTCGTGATGAAATGTAAATGCAAACAAAAGTTCGCAAGAAACCACAATCAAACCTATCGTGCAGTTGTCAAAACACTTTTGCGGGAGAAACAAAGCTAATGCCAGTCAAAGCAGTGCACTACGATGACCATCTCCTTTTATTCGCGCCAGTTGATAAACTTCACTATCAATTTAGGCTAATTTTGCTTAAAACGCGTAGCCATTGAGCTATTTACTGGGCGAAATACACATGCATAAGCCTTTTCTGAAGTTAACCAACTACAAGTTTAATCTCCTGGTGCATGGGACATATTTGGATTAATATCGTACTTCTTGCATAACAAGCTGGCCATAAATGTTAAGAGATGTAGATTGCGGCATTCGTGGACGCAACACTATCAACATACGCAATCCACAACTGGGACTGTGCTACTCTGTCGGTACAGGCTTAACCGTGATTGCTAAATAAACTCCACTACTGCACTACGCTATTAATTCTATCTTGCTGTCTGGACAATGAACAGCAGGTCAGGCCCATAGCCACGGGTGGGAATTCGGGGGCAGTCCCCCCCAAATTTTTTGTGCCTCCCTAAATTTTGTTGTGCCCAGAAAAATTTGTTTTAAAATATAATAAGAACAAAAATATTTCCCCCCCAAGAAAATTATTTTGCCCCCCAAATCATAAAACCTGGCTACGGACCTGCAGCAGGCTCGCCAGCATTGTGGCTTTGGTTACAAGCACAGGCTTCTTTATTTAGTTAGTTCCAATAAGAAATACGAGAAGACTATCTGGGTTAACCAAACTATTTGAGCTAACCTTGCTTCTAATACAAAATACAAGAAGACTACCTGGCCTAAACTCATATCTCAACATAATCACTGCGTAGAATACGTTGATCAAGCGTGAGTCTGGTTTCTGAACGTCCACAACTAGGCATATAGGTCAACTTCACGTTCAACACTCCAACAGTGAATGCTTACGCTTTACTTTTAAATGTGATTATTATTCACAGTGGAGCACGCAGAAAATTTTCATGGGAGTGTTTACTCAGTGGCATAAGGTGGTCATTTGTACTTGGTGTGCGCTGTTTATGACGTCGCAATTTGACGTCTTAGTCATGTTTCCAAACCAACATTTTGGTGAAGTTTGTTGACATAATATGCATATTTTTCTACATCCACTCCCCTCGTTTTATGTGTCATTGCAATGAATATAAACTATCAGCGCTCCAAGTTAAGATATCGGAGAAAAAAAAACTCAACGCTACGACACAGCAGTTCATAACCGCAAAAATATCAGGCTGCGCGTTAAAACAGGGGAGGGAAACACACTCATCAATGCCAGGCCTCACGAAAGGGGGTGCAGCCGGGCATCCGTCCAGGGGCCCACAAGAGTCTAGTGGGCCCATGAACCTCAAAGTTAAAAATTGAAATGGGCAATGCACAAAGTTTTTATTGTTATAGTTTTATTTATACAGTATTTTGCAAATTAACTGACTGGAGTTGTTGTTTCAGTCGTTATACAATGTATCACCATTTCTTTTGGTGAGCGTTTGAGAAAATCTCAATTTCTGCTGCTTCGTTGCTAGCCCAATGCTCTTAGTACTGCGTGTCGTGTCGGAACAGTGGAAAATACGTTTTAGACGTCACATAGGATTTTATTCCCCTCAGTAGTGTTATAGAATTAATCCAGTTCTTTCTGCTGTGTGGAGTTTACAGTCATACATGTTAGAATTTCTGTGATTTTTAAAGGCAGATATCACGCCTAGGAAGCGGAGTCGAATTGTTACGCTTTCGCAACACTAAGACCATATTCAAACAGCCAAAACTATTACAAAATGTGTGCGCGGAAGACGAGTTTGGATTTACAGAAGGATTTGATGCATGCTGGAGTTCACATATGCTCAAGTACAATGCGACGCCGCCCACTGGAGGCTGGCAGAAAGGCTAAAAAAACGCTAAAAAGCAACTTCTAACTCAATAAAATGAAGGAAAGATTAGAACGGACAAAAACATATAGATTGGCTTGTAGAAAACTGGAAAAAAGTGTTGTTTTCAGGTGAAATTGATTTTTTCATTCAAGGGAGGCACAGCAGATTTGTCAGGATCAGAAAGGGTGAGCAGTTAAGTTCTGCCCATTTCAATGAGGTATGTAAAACACCCAAAAAGATGTTCTGGGACAGTTTTAGCTTTTCTGGAACAGGTCCACTTATGCCAATTGAGGGTATGACGCGTTCAGACAAATGCGTTGGCATAATTGAAAGAAAAGGCATTACATATAACATGAGAAAGGCATTTCCTGAAAGTGAAGGCTATTTTCAGGAAACACAAATTGGATGTGTTTGATTGGCCTAGAAACTCGCTGCATCTTAACTCCACTGAAACTTTGTGATCAATGACAAAGTCTCGGTCAAAAATATTGGACTGCACCACCATGACCAAGCTAATAGAGGCCATTATTCATGTATGGTATATAGACAGTAAATAAAAAAACTGCCAAAAACATAGACACCATGCCAAAGCGAGCACAGGAAGTGCTGAAAAGCAAAGCATGTCATATCAATTACTAAAACTTGAGTTTTGTGAAGTTCAGTGTTTAATGAAAGGTGTTAGAATTGAAGCGTCTTTTGCTTCTTCACCCAATTATAATTTACAGAAGACATTATTACATAAATTAATTACAATTTACAGAAGACTGCAAAGAGCGACATACTTTTATTAATAGTGCTCTGATAAAGAAGCGCTAAAATGTGAGACAAGGTTTCACTTTTTTACCTTATAGTGTTTTTCAAGACTTTCGTTGGTTTGAAATAAACCACTGAATAAATTGTCACTAGCGACGAAACACGTTGCATGCATTTTAGTAGTTTTCCGTGGCAGATGCAGTTTTGGGAGGTAAAAAGTGCTGGGCGACTTTCTCAGATTTCTCAAATTCCTGCGGGTGTGGGGCGGGAGCGGGCAAAAAATTTCAACCCGAGCAGGACACTAGTGTATATACTATAGTCTGTGTAACAAATTGCGCACACAATCATCCATAAAATTTGCCGGGAGACCATTGCACATAAGCATAGTTTTAATACGTTGAGAATCTTCGTGCATACTTCCGTAAGAGCTTGCTACTGTGTAGGCTCGTTTCAAAAACGAATTCACAAGATGTTTTCATAATGCAAAGGAACGAAACTGGACAAGTTGCTATACAGACCTGTATGCAAGGGCTTTCGACATGTTCCAATACCAATACCAAATTCGCAAAGTTCAACAAACATCAGAGAAGGGCATGCAGTCATTAGTTTCTAATTCCATGGTGAAACGAATATTATCATGCACGACGTTTATTTGGGAAAAAAAACTCTCTAGTTTGCCCGGTTGGACATGCAGTATACAGTAAGTGTAAATTGTGATTAAGATGTACATTTATGTATACGGCTACTAGTGGAGTATATCTAAGTAGACTTACTAGAAATTCCAAATGTCAGAGCATTAGGCTTATAGAATTATAAAAATTGCTTTCAATTGAGAATTGCTATAGCCTGCCATTAATGCCAAATTTGATGTATATTTTTGAAATTCGGAAAGCAACTCTGTTATGAGCATTTTTTGAGATCATCCTGAGCCATTTTGTAATTAACTAATTACAGTTGTAAATGGTTGTAAGGTAAAATAATATTTTCTAGTCATAGTACTGAAAGGAAGCATATAATTTTCTAGTCATAGTACTGAAAAACAAATGAAGCTTTCAATCAGTTGTAATGTATAAGGGGCCCAAAACAGGTCTCACACCAGCACATTTTTTTCCTCTAAACGGCCCTTGTCGGAGCAATTTACAACTGCAAAAAGTGGTGAGATGGTTTCTGGATGCGGATGATAACTCAGATTCCCACCGAAACCTATTTATTACTTTTTGGCCGATTTACAATGTTCTTTGAAATTTGCATGCAAATCCATTCAGTGGTATTTGCATTAAGTCTACAAATTAACAAGCAAAATGTATGCAAAAACAATCAATCTCCTTTCCGCAGGTAATAAAGCTTTTGTAAAATATCAAGCTCAAGGGGGGGGGGTAACCTCAAACCCCCCTTGCGTACGTCCTTGATTATTCATCACAAACCTATCAAAAATGATCAGGCGATGTTATTTTATGTCAAAGAGGCGAGCAACTCCCTCTTTCCATTTTATTTCTCATGCGAACTGCGACAATATCGAAGCAACGCAATTTAGGTACTAGGTAGCAAATTGAAAAAAAATGACAAGATAGAACAGAGGTTAACAAAAATGATGCTGAAGTCTAGTGTTTCAAATTTTGTTTTGAAGGGCTTTAAGCTTTTTTGTGGGACTAGTACCCCCAAAGAGTTCTCGTGGCAACGGGACTGGGAACACCGCGATAAGGTGACAGCTTGAGCGAATCATCTTGTTTCCCTATGCACCAAAGATTATTTCTTTCGCGAGTATTTGTTACAAGTATTTATGGACAAACAAAAAGGACTTTTTTACAGAAAAAATATACCTAGATTTATGGAAGCATGAGCCAGATACTTCACAAGAGACTCTTCACAAAACTTTAAAAGTTGTGAAAAGCGTTTTCTGGTGACTAGTGCAACGAACAACTCCCTTTTCTACAGAGTATCTGAAGATTTTTGTGACTGCTACAAATGTTTCCACCATAAACTTTACCAATATGATGTTGAGCGATGTGGTGCAAGCACTAAGACAGAACTACACTGCTGAAAATTACGATTTTTATCTGTAAGCACCATTAGCAGGTGTTATAAGGAAGGTAAGCGCATAGCCCTAGAAATCATGAGCTATCTAGCTTATATGTGGTATTCCTCGTAACGCGTTGTTGAATGAGTGCTAACTTAAGGGCAGCAGCAGATATTACGGTAAAATATCAACCAAGTTACCAGGTTGTCAAACAATTACCATTGTATTATGCGATCTGTTGTGCGTTTATGAATGAACACTCATGAATATGCCCTCAATATACCAGGCTTGTTTTGTGTTTTTCTGCTTTTTAAGTGTTCGGTATAAATTGCAAAAGAAACCCAAGCAAATTATCTAGCACACTATTGCAAATCAGAACAGTTATTTCAAAAATCTTCGTAAAATCAAAAGTGGAGCATCTCAGTCCAAACTAAAATATTGTCATAGAAAAACAAATCAAAAGTAAAAGTGCTATTGTATCAATTAGAAGTGATGTTTTTTGCGCTTATCATTAGATACATGCATTGCCAAAGTAAATAACAAATATGTTTGAGTCATCTTTGAGAAATACGTACTGAACATTTAAGAAACGTTGACTGACGTGAGTAACTTGTAGCAAAAAATATGCAAAAGAGTGACATTTAAATTTCAAAGGCATTTGTAACTGGTAGTAATCTTTCAAAAACTAAAAGTTGCGACATGATGCATATCTCTCTCCTTGCGGTTGAGGTGAGGCTTAATGTAGAGTAACTACAATAATTTCTCAATGGAATGCACCCTACTATTACGTTAGAAAGCTTATGAGGCAAAACTGTTGTTTACCGATCACAAGAGGTACTGGTGGTCGTGTTGCAGAACCCAAGACTCTTGTTCACAGAAAATGCACAGTTGTTGCAAGAGCTTTTATCTTACTTTAAAAGGATGATTTACTTGAAGCGCAGATAGTACAGATCTTCGCAGCACAAAAAAATTCCCAGAAGCTGTCCACATCTTAACATCATTCGTAAAATGCATTCACAACGGTTACAAACATTTAGCAGAATTTTAGCACGAGAAAGAGATCACCTGCAGTCGGGAACTCCATTGCAAAAATTCCCTCTGCCGGTACAGGTCCCGTCGCTGCATTTGAAAGGAGAACGGATCGTGCACGTGGATTTGGTGCTGCTGACTGCAAAAATGGGAACCAAGTTGTATCCGCAGTTACCTCACACATAGACTTTTTTCATTCTTTATCCATTTTTAACCTGCATCTTGGGTAGATCACGGGAACCGAAGCCCCAGAAACGTCTCGAAACAACTCATGGTTCATAGCAAACTCTGACATTTCAAGTATCTCCACTCTGAAATGCGAACAAGCTATGCCGTAGGTACAACTATGTCACCTGCTACTACCAAGGCATGTGATATGTGACACGAACATCAGAAAAAATTTTCACATGTCACATTACACAAGCAGCTGATATTTGGGCTCAACTGAGATAACGCACACTAAAATGAAGTGATAGCATTGGTTAGTTGTGGATGCGAGCGTTTCTTTGTATAAACAATATTAATGTACATGTTAACCCTGATATAATTTCTTACAGAACTTTGGGTTATAAATACAGAAGCCTTTCCCTAAAAACAACGACAAACACTTTGCACCATATGTTGGAGCAGCATGTATAAAGTTTTGTAATTTTGAAGCGTTTCGTAAGTTGGAAGAATTGAAGGGGTCAGTCTAGATGAGACTCTAGTCTTACAATGCGGCAACTGCAACAGCAACGACTGTTACGTTTGTCCCTAAGCAAAGTGTAATGTTGAAGCAAATTGGCTTTTATGTGTTGCAAATATCTTTTTTCAAAGGTGCTGCTGTTAGGGTTATTCCTTTAGTTTTTTCAGCTGTTGATCCTATTTCGAGGTAGCACTTGCAATAAGCAAAAATCTCCAGATCAGCAAGCGCGGACGCAAGGATTGATGCAGAATGCAGGCAATTCGCTGCAAATGGACACGTTGTCCAGTGTTACTTCCAGGATTAAGTAAATATGTTTCCACCTTGTGGCGAACTATGATGATGACGTTCAAAACATCTCTGAAATGAGATTCAAGTGTATTTGTAATTTAAGACAGTCATTAGCGTCGGAAAACCTTGAACAATTTTGTACCATCGTGATGTTTTACCCCCTTTTTCGCAAAGTGTCACAAAGATCAAACTCTTCCCCTTAATATAATGCTACATCGTTCACGGGCGGCCTAAAATGTCAAAACTTTTGTTTTAAGCACTTTTTGCCACATTCCAATGCAATTGAAAGGCAGTGCACCAAACCTTTGATAAACAGGTCGTTTGATCTACCAGGGATGGCCGAACTTGTCTAAGAGTTCAACCTAGACTTTCGAGAGCTGCAACTCAACAAAAATGTTACAAAGTTGTATTTGCACGCACACATTGAAGACTGCTCGAACAAACATTAACACTAGAACCGCCGTGGGGGTCATTTTGATCATCTTTGATTTTTGAATGCAAATAAAATTGTTTGTAAAAAAGCTAGCGCAGCTTATCTTCGTGATCTTTCCTAAATATTATTCAAACACAAAACCTCAAAATTTGAAAGAAAAATTTTCATTAATAAATGTTTTATGACCACCGTTACCCTGAACCGTCAGAAAGGATCATTTCGACCCTTGCTCACTTTTCGAGAAAGAAACGTTCAAACGATCTCCTCAAATCTACGCACCTGCAACGGAGAGTTTCCACACCTGGACTAACAGCTAGGCATGAGACTAACAGCTGTCCACTGGACACTTTACTCGCACGTCAATTAGTTTAGCTTCACCCCCTCGTTTTTCTCTTCCTATTTGATGTTTACATTGACTTGAAAGTGAAGATTGCTCCATTTGTGGACAATTGGTGCGCAAGACGTATGTACTAGCATATGCAGTCATCATTTTGGTAAGACCAAAACGGTTTTCAGCTCAAGAAGCACTTGCAGTGGTGACAACAATAAATGAAGATGATTCAGGTGATGAGAACAATGGTGAGGTAGAATGTGAAGACCCTTATAGTACTAAAGATGGAACAAAATGGATTCTAATCGAAGAGACAGGAAGGCGATCTGTTCAAAATGTCTTGACAGAGCAACCTGGTCTAACTCACTATGCAAAACGGATGATAGACTCTCCACTCAGTGCCTTTCAGAATAATTGGTTGATAAGAAGATGCTCTGTCATATCCAGAAGTGTACAGAAACAGAAGCTCGAAATGTTTTGAAAAAATGAGATATGGAGCCAACATACATTGTAAATGCTCTGCCTTATTTCGGAAAAGATGAACTGCGTCCGCCTTCCCAAAGATTGTCCGATAGAATTGTTTTACAACTAATGGGACCATATTTGGGAAAAGGAACAAATGTGACGACATATAACTTCTTCACATCCTGGGAATTGGCAAAGGAGCTGAAAAAAAGAGAACTAGCATTATTGACATGGTGAATAGAGCTAAAAGAGAACTTCCACCATCTGCAAAAACGATGCAGCAGCTTCATTCAAGCAAGCTTTTCAAAACTGGTGACTGTGCAACCCTGACTGTTTACCAATGCAAGCCCAAAAAGAACGTATGCATCCTCAGTTCCGTTGTTGCCATAGTTGCAGCAAAATGATATGCGGCAAATGCATAGCTCTTACGGAACCATGCGTGAACTGTTTTACTTCAACAAGAGGGCTTGTAGGCCGCAACATTACAATGATCATTCAGTGTGTATGCATGGCACTGCCCAGTGTTCACAAATTATTCACCTCTTAGACAAGATTTTGTGTTTTGATGTTATTTTCTCTGTGTAATTAAAAAAATCTTCCTGTTGGAAATCCATGTGTGACAGTTCCTTTCAAGAGCTTGTGTAGCATTACAACTGCGCAAGCTTAGAATCGTCTTCACAAACTGCCCTTACATAATAAAGTCGGGTAAACAGTGTGATTTGAAGATTTCATACAGTAAGTAGCACTTCGGTGATGAACGGTGTACGGTACCCGGCGGTTTCGTCAACTTCAACGTGAGAGCAAAACGAATTTGAACAAAGAACCTTGCCGTTTCCTGAGCAGGGGCCAAAATGACCACCCCCGGCGGTTGCGCGCATGACAAAATTTTGGTGGTCCTAGTATTAATGGGAAGTAGTGATCTTTTGGGTTTCGATCTGAACTGTGAGTTGCGTGAAATTAAATAATAAGGTATCTCAGCCGTTCGAAAGAGAACTTTGTAAGAACTGCTCAATGCTTGGGCTTCCGTGGCTTCAGTTGCTGTATCAGCTTTTTCGCTGAGCATTTTCGACAGTGTCTGCTGCTGCTGGTCACTGAGTGGCGATTTTTGCTCAGTCAGTTCCCCCGAAAAATCTGACTTCACTGGTTAAGCGCGGAAAAGTTTTTGTGATTTGTTTCATAGTGACGTTTATAGTTCCTGAATTTGTGAAGCTTGAGCGAAGCATGAAACTTAAGACACAAAAGTTTACCCCACAAACTATGATAAACATTCAACAAGATTTGTGCAGTGTAACAAAATAGATCTGCACATCTCCAAAAATCTTGTAGCTGCATGTCTTTGTAGTTTCGTTTTTCAATTCCGCTGAGGGTAATTGAAGTGGCAGAAATTTAGCGTTAAATCGGTGTTTATTCTTTTTAAATTTGTGAACGCAGCTTTCTGTACACTCCAGTTGGTTTCTAAACTTGAAGAGTTACGTGAGGTTTGGAACCGGGATAGCATTCGCAAACAACATAATGATTATTTTCAAACAAAGTGTTGACTACCAACCGGGGCGGAGCTAGGGGGTGCCAGGGAGGGGCACCACCCCCCCAAAATTTTACCTAGCCCCCCAGTGGCCCCCCAAAAATTTTCCGCGTGACGTCATGCCACTGCATTGAAATTATTTAAAGCTATAAAATTGCAAAATTTATGAAAAACAACTTTTTTGATAAAGGTGATTTTTTGTAATACTGTTTAGCTTCGTTGTGAGGAAATTAACACTCTGATCGCAAGTTGCACACGTGCATGCAAGTTGCTGAGATGTATGGCATAAGTTGCTATAACCTACGAGTAGCGTCAAAATTTCCACTTGCTCAGACGTTTCGCAACATGGTTAAGAAGGAGTAAAGCCGCGGTTCCAGAATGAGCTGCAGAACGCCGTTAGCTCTGCAGGCTCCCAGCTTTTCATTACCGCTACTTAGACGACACACCAACTACATAAAAAGTGATCGATGCGTTCTAATGCCTCATTTTCCATCTACCAATCTATCGGTTTTTGGCACAAAGAATCATTTTTGATTATTTTTGTCACATGATTCGATGAATATATCTACAACCTAGCAACGCACGAAATCACTGAAGACTGTCAGTGCGCAGCATTGACGTATTTCAGGGAATATTTCAAACTATAAGATATCTACAGCAATCGGCAAAATTCGCGCCATGCTTCTCAACTTAATTAAAGTTTCAAGGAAAGCTGCAACTTTGTACGTAAGTTTAAAATCTGTTCGACGCTTTTGATTGGAATTTCGTATTCGCGTTCATCTAGATACCTACAGCATCATGTTGCGATGAAGGCCGTTCTAAACCAGTGCTTCACAACCTTTTTCAGTTCGCGACCCACTTTTAATGCAAGTTTTATTGTGCGACCCACAATGAGATATGACCAAACGTTCGCCACCCACTTTTAATGCAAGTTTTATTGTGCGTCCCACAATCAGATATATGACTAAGATTAACAGTTACGTAAGACCTGCATCTTTGCTACTGTTTACCTGAAATCAACAAACTACTATTCTCCCTATAGTTATAGTAGCCTACCTGCTCTTTCCAACGTCTTGGGGCGTACGTACTGAAATAGTTAATGCGACACAACACATCTAATTGTTACATATTTGTTACATTATTGCATATTTGTTACGTAATGATAATGCAATAATTTCCCGATCTAATAGAAAACTGTAACATTTAAAAATGCTTCACCTGAAATAGCTTCGCGACCCACCAATGGGTCGCGACCCACTGGTTGGGAAGCACTGTTCTAAACAAAGCAAACGATAGAAGAGGATCTAAGTATTTTCAAGATCGGGGCACTGATTTTCTAGTTTTGCACAATGTTTTGTTGGTCACGAAGCACAGTACACACAGAAACATAGTTTCAATATGTTTTAAAACTGTCTGTTGATCTTAAGCACCCAGGTGACAATGATCAACTTTCGCAAAGTCGGACAGAACAGTTTGGCCGAAGCAGGACACAAAAGATTGAAACAACAAGACTCCCTTCGGCATCTCGCAGATAGATCGCACACTTGCAAGACTTCCGTGAACCGAATGACCTTGGCAGGCTGTGCGTGCTAGGAGGACAATCTGCATAACTCTTAAATAACCCTTAACTTTAATCTAAACCAATGCTTTTCAACCTGTGGGACGGTATACGCACTGGTGCAGATAAGAAAATCCTGTCGCGTGGATGACAAACACTGTGCAGACGAGAATCGTCGAAAAACTATCAGTATCAAAGACCCTGAGAAAGCAAGGTGCGTGAGTTTGAATTATGAGCCGACAGTACTTGGCGAAAAATCCTAGCGGCGACGATACTTTGAACGAACACGAGAGGCAGAGAGGAAACAGTGCCGTAAAATCATTTCACCTCAAAGCACGGAAAGCATCTCTCCAGAGGTTAATTTCTCGAGATAACGCGATGGTAGGAAATGGGCGTGTGTAGATAAACTTTCACTTCTACTGCGCAAGGCTCTTTGGCCCGAGTTGTTTGCTGTTCCCCGACGATTGTTCTGCAGCCGTTGTGTTCAGCGGTTGTCTCTTAATTTGCGTTCTCTTTGAGTTTGTCGTTTGATGAAATACCAGTTTGCTCTACAAAAGGTGTGGCAGGAGTTCAGTTTTAGAT
>Ga0210059_1011415_pt1 | contig 13588 bp, 10 predicted proteins | sample Ectturendosymbi2_FD_188042 | JGI IMG/M metagenome (GOLD analysis project Ga0210059, IMG submission 188042) | Ecteinascidia turbinata endosymbiont from Florida, USA - Sample 2 (SPAdes) (version 2) | ecosystem: Host-associated > Tunicates > Ascidians > Unclassified | place: Key West, Florida...
AAGAATGTGTCTGTAACCCTATGGTTCTGTCTTCAATGCAGTTGCAAAAAGTGTCTGTAACCCTGTGATTTCGCCGGCTTCAATGTCTTGTACTACGTTCTGTATTGTCTGTTTTTGTGAACCTGCGTTCTGCAGAGTGTGTTCATACTATGGACTTCGTGTCTGCTATAAACAAATAAATTAAATTAAAATTAAATTAACAATAATTTTGAATTGGAGGCTTCATTGCTGCAGTAGACCCCAGCAGTTATTCATTGTCCCCCTGGCCATTCAGTGATCCCATTCGACCCCCTTACTAGTTATCGACAACTTGGATGGTCCAATTGACCCTGGGGGGTTGATATCGACCACACTGAGAACCACTGCTCTAGCCACTGAGCCACTAAACCTAAAGATTTATCCTAAACCTTGACCATAAGCCCTGATCCTAAACCCTAACCACAACTCTTAAACCCCATCCAATTGTCTCTGTGTATTGTACTTGTCACATGACCACTTCAACCAATTGTGTTCAAATGAAGGCAAAATAGTCCCAGCACAAGTTTTGCCTCATGAAGCAGAATAGACACTACCCAGGTCCGTAAACAGCCTGGGACACCAGGAGGCGTGAAGAGTTTTCTGAGAGGGGCCCAAATTTTTTGAACTGCGTCCAATAGTTTTAAACAATGTCCAACACATTTTTCCAGGGAGACGAAAAATTTTCTAGGAGGGGCTTCCCCTCCGTGGTTTCGGGCCTGGCACTACCTGAATCCGTTGTGCCGCTTTGAACTCTGTCATGCTTATAAACAGAAAGTGTGACATATCTTGCAAACTTTAGCTTGACATATTGCGTAACATAAGTACTTTTCTGAGTCAATTCTTAAGCTAGCTGAAGTTTTGTCACAGTCCCGTCATCACGGGAGGGCTTTGGTGGGCTTATCCCCTCCGAAACAAAGCTCCAAACTCCCCCCAATTGAAATATGAAGCACTATAAAACAGTGATGTTTGTTCAAATTTCAGAAGGCAAGCCCCACTGCACAAATGTAAAGCCCCCCTATAGAAGACTTTGTGGTGACTGTTCTGTTGGCGCACTAAGCTTTTCATTAGCCATTTCTTTGGTAACAATGGTTGGATTTTAACGCTATCCATGAGTTCAGATTCATAATTAATTTATTAATCCTACCCATTGTTGCACTTTAACCAAACCTACCTGTAACTTAAAATGCTTCTGAAGATAATAAGTGAATGATTATACCATGTGCAACATGTTCTAAAACTCTGATCCTCGAAATATCGATAAAAGCGTTTTGGATATCGAGATCCGTATCCGGTTCCCGTTTGAAAGCAGTTTTTGGATATCCTTTCCGGTTGCAAAGTCACTATCCTGCCGGATATCCAACCGGTAAACCGGACAGTGATCATCTCATTCTCTGGCTCTGCTGATTTCTTTCAACAAACAGCTTGAATTACTGATACTGGTGGATGTATCAAAATTTTATTGTATACTGTCTTGCTTGAAAGCCTAGCTGCCAGTGCCAGATTTGGTGTTTTTTTCAGTTAAAATTTTCTCCAGTTACCTACATGCAGCTGAAAACCGATTACGTGCATGTTGGAGGCCCTCTTTAGAGGATAGATACAAAGCCAAAGCGTTCATAATGAGTAAAACATTGATCCCGCTGTTTTTAACAGTAACACCCACCCTTGCTTGCTAGTAGCTGAGGCACACACAATAAATGTGTCATTGTAACGATGACACATGCCATCCATGGGATGGCTGCCTGCCCATTGATTTCTTAGAGACTAATTTCGGAAATTGGGGAACTGCACACCTTTGTGTTTGTACACTTGCACTGGCTGGTTTTGATTTGATGTTTTTTGTTGTGGACTGTGCACACACAGGTTTTGAGCAGGAAAACAATTTACAGCAGTATACTATTTGATTGCCAAAAAGCAGGTAGTCATCAGCTTTATGGTATGGCTAATTATTTATGATAGGATGGAATAGTAATAACATGAAAAAATACTTTGAAAGGTTTTCAGTTCTTATGCCCTTAAGTTATAAGTTGTTAAATTTATAAATGCAAAAACAATTTATTAAGATTTATGAAGGCACAGCATGGTACAGAGGGGCAACCAACTGACGAACATGTAAAAATTTAGGACCTGTTTGCGGACATCTCAAATATTTCCATAACTGTTCAAAATTTTTTTTTCAAACTTACACAGTCTTTTCACAGTATCGAGTATGCATTGCATACGAATGTCTGCAAAAAATTTCATCTTGTTCCAATGTGTTTGTTTGAAGATATGCTTATACAACACGTGCTGCAACCTTCAAAATGGCAGTAATGTCAAAACATGGTCTCACTGATCCTCCTGAGTCCTGTTTCTTTTATTTTCCTTCCTATGACCTTAAACTTTCGCTCATCAACACTGTTGTTCTTCTACCAGCCAACCACATTTCAGTCCACTCTTTGCTCAAGAACATCTCTGTTTCTTCTATTTTCTTAGAGCTTTTCCTAAACTGTTTTTCACCAATCAGCGACATGTTGTATGCGCAGCAACATGGCATCATTTTCGATGCATTTCGCATCAATGAGCAGCATCTGCAGGCATTGCGGGATTCGCTTTCTCCAATCGGTGAACTTTGAAAGTGCTTTCTATGCGTGATGTGTTTGGCTTGAGTCAGAAAAAAGCACTAATTGTCTGTTATTTTAAAATGACTCTCAGTTCACCAACCCATCTCCATTAGGACAGAAAGCAATGTCTTGAAGAAGATCTTGTCAGAAATGTCTCAGTGTAACGAATGATTGTGTGCTTCAACTGACTGCTAGGCCACCTGTAGCCTAACTAAAGCATTGTTCACAAGTTCATCTGCATACACCTATTTGATTAATAATGTGATATGGATGATGGATCATGTGCCCAGCCCAGACACATGGGCCATAGCACAGGGATTATGCTTTAACGAACACAGAGATAAAAAGTGCATACCTATACATGGAGCCTACATGTTTATGTGGTACATGCGCTCAATACAGAAGAGAAACATACATTGATACAAACCAAACTGCATTGAGTCATATTACCCATAAGCATCAAACAGCGGAAGAAAAATGTTGGACTGCACAAAAAAATTTTTTTGCATTTGCTCACGTCAATCGTCTTATGCCTTTTAAAAATCTCCATTTTTTTTCCACTAAAACACCTTCCTGTGAGAATGTCCAAATGCAGTCGAATGTAGAACTGGTGTGTTAATTCAGTGTTTATGAAGGTTAATTTATGTCACATGAACATATTACAATCATTCTTCATACCATAATGATCTTGAAAATCACGATTAAGATAAGAATGCGAATCAACCTCTTATCGAGCACCAATTACTTTCAGTCCAGTGCTTTGTGATCAGGCAAAAAACGATTTGGCTTTTTTCTTTGCTGCTGTGATGTCATCCGCACAAGCAAAATGTTAAGTTGCGCACCGGTTTCCTCAGTCGTTATCTGATGCCCACATATTATTTTTTTAGCATGGAATATCTCGAAAATACTTTGAAGCAAACTAAAATAAAAAATACAGTTGTATAGAGCATTAAAATTCTAATCATACGATACAAATTTTGTAATCATTTTATTACGATCGGAAATCCCGAACGGCATGTGCGTAAAGCTTCGCACCATGGCAGCAAGCAATAATAGAGATAATGCTCGCAATCTTTCTTACTATTGCTTGCTCACGCTACATATATAATGGTGTTATTTTTCACGCATGTCCCGTTCGTGATGAATGACACAATCAAGGCAACACTACCGGAGAGGTTGCAACAACATCCCATCCTTTTTACAACGAACCACACCGATCGTACATTCTTTGTGTGAAGGCTGAACTCGGCACGACCTCCACATCCTGGTCACAGCACCATTTTATTGCGATCGGAAATTCCGAACGACATGTGCGCAAAGCTTCGCACCGTGGCAGCAAGCAACAATAGAGATCATGCTTGCAATCTCTCTTACTATTGCTTGCTCGCACTACATATATAATGGTGTTATTTTTCACGCACATCCCCTTCGTGGTGAATCACACAATCAACGTAACACTACTGGAGAGGTTGCAACACATAAGTTACCTAGAAAGAAAGATAGCAGCGTTTATGTGAAAGTCTTTTGCTCACTGGTTACCCCACTGCAGGATGATTCCTCAAATGCTCTATTTCATTTTTATTGAAAAGGAATTGTATTTCTGAAAAGTACTTTTTAAACTAGAATAACCTAATAGCTCACTTGATTCCAAAATGAAAACTTAACCTGCAATGCTTTTAAATAAGAGTATAGACCTGTGTTTTAATTCTCCTTTATAAAGTAAAATCCCATCTAATAAATTATAGTAAATATTTTAATTTTAATGAAAGAAAGCTTAGCATTATGTGTGATTACTGTGAGGTTAAGTTCCATGATTTTTTAGTAAGATATTGCATCCAACTTAAAATTTGTTTTTTACTGTTTGTGGTTAGAGCTCTCAGATCTTCACAAATGTATTTTTGGTCTCTTTATTTCTTAGGTGTATTATTATTAAATAATTATACTACAGTAATTATGGTTGCAATCATGTAAAAAGTAAATGGGTTTCTACCCACTGGCGTATTAGTAATGATAAAATAATTTTCAATTGCAAAGTGTTTGAAAATTACCATTTAAATGCATCATGCAATAGGTATATGTTTGCTTATTAATAAAATAGTCAAAATACTCACGGACGATACAAATTGTATCACTTGTTTTAAATGCTTTATAATAATTGCATTCTTGTTTTATGCAACTTTCACCAGAAGAGATATGAATAATGTTTCCAAATTTCCTGAAAAACTTTAGAGATCATTTACCAACTTTGTTCATTTGCTTTTTCACAATAAAGTGCAATGAGGTTCACATTGAAAAAAAATATTACCAATTTTAATGGTGCAGATGATAAATAAATTTGGTTTTAAATCTCATGTTTTTCTAGGGATGATGAGATAATGTAACCAGTAGATATTAAATGGTTTCAAGAAACAAGAGAGTTGCATCACATGTGAAGTATAGCTTATAATTGTTTAAAGTTGATGGCTAACTTGTAGGTGAATTTAAAGTTGTGACAAGACTACATTTTTGAAAGGGGTTTTAGTCTGCTAGATGATCAACACAGTTGCACAAGAATGCTGGGTTGCAAGTAGTATCTGTCATGCTTTTCCCAGTTCCACAAGGAGCTTGGTATGACAAAGTATCAACCCAGTGACATCATCATAAACTTAGTTAAATAGTTAAACTTTTTTTGTTCATATGACCAGTTATGTTCAATATACATGAATTGCTATAATCAGGAATAGCTTACCTTTTGCTGATGTATTTTGTGAAAGCAATGCATGATACTTGCATGTCTTAAAAACGAATGATTAAATGTGAATGGTACAAGTCATGCACGCACCAAGATTTTTAAGACATGCAAGTTGTTCGATTTTTGCTTCTTAGTTCACATGGATAAATTTGAAAACACAGCATATAATCTGTTTTGATTTTGACCTAATTAGTTGATTGCTTGATGTGCAGATTGTAGTACCAAATTTTATCTCATGTTGTTTATGGTTACCACATAACACTTGCTCTGCACTGCCCTATGTCTAATAGTTTTGTGTTATTGTGTAATTTGAGTATCCTTGTGATATGGACCATGAGTCTGACATAAAATAAATATATCTTTAATCTCACTCTTTTCAGTCTTAACACCTTTGGAGCCAGCCAAATGTTGTTTCAAAAGGTATAATTTGCCCATATTGACCAAGACTTTGTAATCCCCTAACTTGCTAGTTGATTGTGCTACAGAGGTGTTCAAACCATCAAAAGACTTGGTGAGTCCTTTAGTTTGCAATGAAAAGAAATTTTTCGGTTCCATTTTTTTTGGGTAACGTCATAAGTAGGGTAGTTTTTTGGCCATTTTGGCTCAAGTTACCTGGCCTAGGACCCAAACGCTAGCTGGAAGTATTTCGCTATCTAGCAGTTGGGCCCTGGCCCAGGTAACCTGAGCCAAAATGGCCAAAAACCAAACCAATTATGATGTCACCCACAAAAAATCCTAAAACCATAAATTTTTTTTCATTACAAATGAGTAGACTCGCTGGGTCTTTTAAGGGTTTGGTTAGCTCTCTAACACAATTGACTGGCGAGTTACAGAGTTGCAAAGTGGCGCGAAATTATCGACGCAATGCATGATTTCAAAGTACGATATACTTGCACATTAACTCCCAGCATGTTAAGCATTGTCACAGATGTGTATGTTGTAAAAGCATATAGCTTAATGCTTTGCACCCAGTAGATACTTCTTCTAGACTATAGTGTGCTGTAGCTCAAGGGGTGCTTTAGTTTATCACAGCTACTGTGTCAATTATGACTTGACTGTTTTTGACTTAGGCCCAAACCATTTTGAACAACATAAAACTTAAGAAGTAATTAATGTTTCATGTTTCAAGGCCTTTAAAAATAGATGTTAACAATACTACTGTAGTTAGCTACATTTAAGAAAAACTTTGGCCAATGCATGGAGACCCAGGTAATCAGCTTTTACACCAAAGTTTTTTCTGCTGTACCAAAAAGATTAATAACACAATAAAAGCAAAGATGTGTAGTATAATGTGATTTAGATAAATCGGTATGCATTTGCCACTTTTATAACAAGTTGAGGCTTGTATTTGAAAAAAAAAAATTTTAAGAAAGAATTTATCAGTTTAGATCATTTTCTATAAAGGGATTTCCAATAAAATTTGCTAAATTTATCCACAAGAAATTTACTAAAAATTATTTTCAAAACAAGTACTAACATTTTTTCAATTTTTATTATGGTGTTGTCAACTGTAAACTTATGAAAGTAACTAAGCATAGTGTAAGTGCTTGCTATAATTCATGACAAACGAACAACCAGTGTGGTCGCAAACTAATGCAGCAAGCAAACATTCTTACAAGCCTGTTACCATTATGTTATAGCTGCTTCAAAAAACACGAAACCATTAGCAAATGAACGATATAAAGTAAATTTGTAAATTTAAAATCAAACCTCACCAACATTATACAAAACTTAGACATCCTTGCTTGTTACCACAAAACAGCACTAAAAAATCTATTTGAAAAACTGCTCCTTACTTGCCACTTTGAAGTAGTAACTACAACATTAGCCTAAGAAATCATAAATAAAAGGAAATACAAAAATTTTACAATCTAGCATCATCAGTATTTCAAAAAACCTTGCTAATCATTGCTGATTACATGATTATAATACTGAATAACTTCTTGCAGCAAAACACTATTCACAACAAGAAAAACTGTTCATAGCAAAACAACCTGCCTATCACGTTGCTAAAAGCAAAAGGAACACTCCACAGAAATGCCGCCTAAGTTTGAGATAAAAGAGAAAAAGACTTTCTCAGTTGCATACCATGTTGTGCAACAAATACAAGGCACTGACATGTTCTAAAACATGCTTACAAAAGTAAAGGCTCTTGAATGGCATTTTTGTGAGAAACAAAAGTGAAGTATGTTACAAATCATTTGGTGCTCTGTGCAAAAAAACTAAACATCTTTCAAAACATATGTCAGCAGTGAAAATGTTAAAAGATTAATTTTTGTTAGAAGAAAGCAGAGGCTTAAAGTTTCGATCAGCAAGTGAGAAACATAAAACTAATCTGTTGTTGTTAACAGATATAATATTTCTGATTGATGGTTTTTGCATAATTGTGCACTTTTTAAACCTATCAGAGTATTTTAACTTAAAAATGGAAGGGACTTTGAGGCTTACATTTGTAACTTCCTAGATAGATATTCATGAAAATATTTTTGCAGGTGTGGGACCAGCCTGTTATTATTGAGACTGTAGCGTTTCTAGAAAGAAATGGGATATATACCTACTCTAGTGTTATTTTATTTTCTATATCAAAGGCTTTTGTTCCACCTTTTTACAATGCTAGTTGAACAAGTCCCACGTTATGTCTTTGTTCCATTTGAGGTGGTTTCATCATACATGGGGCGGAAAGTTGTGTTTCATGTGTGAGTAGTTGTAGCTTAATGATCAAAATTTTTCTCTGCCTTCTGGGTGGAAGTGATTGATAACATGATGTCTCAAATCCATTTATCATGCACAAACTTAAAAAACTTGAAACATTATGTGAAGCATATGTTGTGACTACTTTTTTGTTTGCAGATAAACAATGAATTGACATTGATGAGTGGGTAATTTTTACTTCATAATTTCAACTTCTTCTGAACATCGGAATATCTTATTTCTCTGATCAAAATTTCCAGTTGTTTTCAGATGTGATTATCTGTTCTTCAGGGCTACAAATGAAGATATGTGCTTGTTCTATGTGTGTAGGAGAACACTTAGATCGCAGTGTTACACACTTTAAATGCAGGGGTGTGTTCTTTTCTGGTAGCACAACAGTATTCAAATCTTTGTTCAAATAACTTATCTATGGTTTATGCAAAGAACGCTTTTTATGCTTGTATTATTTTCATGTGGCTTTAGCATTTTTGTAAGAATTGTAGCAGTTTTTTAAAGGAGCTGCATTTTATCTTTTGCTGTTGTTTAGCATCTTTAATGTGCTAGAACATAATCACTAAAGACATTGTAAAGTTTGTTGAAATTGTTTTTTCTGCCAACCTTGGTTCCGATTGCAATGGAGGAATCAAGAGCATTGCCTAGAAGACAGCTGCCACCACTCACGGACACATCTGCAGTTATGTATGTGAGCACATACATCTTCAACCTTTTAAATATAGTTTCCATAGTGATTGGTAGCAGCCTTTGATAACTGCCTTCAGGCAACAACCTGAAATTGCCATGTTTGACATCACAAATTGAGAAATATTACTTAAGGTAGTGTTTCCTTTGGGTAACTCTTATCAGAGTCAATTCTGCAAAATAACAGTTGGAAAGTTTCAGAGCTGCCGTGAGTGTGCGCTGTTCAATTTTCATACTGTGTATCAAGTCAACATATCCTTGTTTCTTGCTTACATTTTTAGGAATGGCCTCATCAATCAGAAAAGTACTCTTTTGTGGGTGTGCAACAAATGGCATTGATTGTAGTTTGTTTTGCTGTTTGCATTGCTCCAATGAAGCTCTTCAATAATAAAAATGCCTGCCTTAGTAATAATAAACTGTAATGTTTTTATCTTGTAGCTTCTGTCATATGTTTGCAGTGATGCTGATGAATTATTATCTGCCACAACTGCAGAGCCAAAAGCTAGAAAAAGATCACCTCAAAAGAAACCAGCAAGGTAAAGTTTTGTTAAGTTTGAAATGAACAAAACTTTTCCTCTTAACCATTTTGCAAGCATTTGGAGCTTTTTGAACATCTGTGGTGATAAGTTCGAAAGTGAAACTTCACAAACTACTAAATTTAGTTTGGAGTTGTGACTGACATGTTGAATAATTTTGCTTGTACAGAGAATCACCAAGGCTAACTGAAGCAGAACAGTCACCAAGAACCTTACCTTCTTTCCAACAAGGTGGTGAGTTTTCATCTTTTGCTTTAAGATTTTGGTGTTTTCATTAGTGAAGAATGTACTTCAGCCACAGTGAGTTCAGAGCTTGAACCAAGTGGTTTTCCAAAGTTTCTCATTAAATCATTGAATTGTGTTTAGTTTCCACATATTTTGTCTAGCGCGTTGCTGTCAGTGGTTTGCCACCATTGCATCGTGCCTTACAAAAGTAGTCAGTTGGCCCCTGGGGCAGAGTAATCAGAGATAGCCCTAGCAGGTTGGGGCACCCAATTAAATTTTCTTTTCTAACTTCAATGACTGATACTGCTTTGAATTTAAAGATGGTTTCACTAGAATACTTGTGAATGCATAATCCTTTTTTTCTTTCTGAAATCTTGTTGTGTTATCAGCTGAGCTCCTTGCAAAGTTTATTAATACTTTGCTAAAACTTATTGTAACAGCTTTTGCTTGGATATTGTTTTGATGGGGAAGCCCGAAATGCTGCACGTGAAACTGTATCTGAAATGTTCCTGTTATTGTTTTAAGGTACACTTTCAGCATTGGGCTATGTAGATTTTGGATTATGAATATTATAGCAGCAGCAGCATAGAATGCCCAAGAACATTCTGAGCTCACGGCTCAATTTTGGTTTACCGTATGCCACTTAAAAATAAAATGCTAAATCTATCCAAAGAACATAAATATTTAAGCAGAATGTGATAAACACTGCAGAATTGTTGTGTTTTTTCTTCATCCTTAAGCAGGTACTCAGGGTACCGTTCCCCATGGAGTTTCATCTACGATTTGTTGTTAGTTGGTGCATTTTATCGTTAGTTAGCAATATGGAATTAATCAACAAGCTGTATCTTGTGCTGGAATGCACTAGTTCGTCATTGATACCCACACATTACAAAAAGCGACATTACTGTATGTAAACTTGTCTGCTTTTCAACTAGCTACTAGCAAGAGAGAAATTAATTGTTAGATGGCCTCTATACTTTTTCTCAGACCAGCAGCCACCTTCAGCTGAAACATCCGTTGCTTCAAAAAGTGCCAGAACGCGAAGACGCCAGGCCAATAAACGAGCTCAGAGAAGTCCAAGGTTTTGGCATTTGTTGGCTCATGAGTCTGTATTCTGAACCATGTATTGCATTTGTTTCCAAAATGGACTTATTTGGCAGTTTTTAAAGCAGCAAGGACGTTTTGGGTTCGAACCTTGCCCATCTTTGTTTTGCAACTTCTTTGATTTATAAAGAAAACCAGAGCAATGACTTGTGCTGGAAAATGTTTTATTGACCTATCACTGTGTTCGGATGGAATGTGTACCCGATATCTGTTTTATGGCATGGCCGTGGCAATTTCAGGGAACGGACCGACATTATTGCCAACGGTCACGCCATCACGAAGATCCTCAGCGACGATGACGTCGTTCCGGTCGAGCAGCTCGAAGCGAACGTTGCCATGACTCCGCTTCCGGGTGTGGCCAACCATGGAGTAATCAGCCAACAGCACGACAAGATATACGTGCAGACTAACTGTGAGTCGTAGTTTTTTTAGGCAGAAGAAATTTCGGACGACCTGAATCGATTAATGCTGCGCGTGACATTTCGCATGAACTCGTGCAGCACGGGAGGGGGAGATTCTACCCCTGATAGCGACCAGGATTATATAATATTTCTCGCTCCGTATCTTGGCATGAACAATGCAGCATCGCAGACGTGCGCGAAAGCATTTCGCAGTAGGGGGAGAGGACGAAAACGTTCGCTCCTGGAAAAGTGTCGTCGGGGCTTGATTTCTGACGCCGGCCGTCATTTGGGCTTTTCTTGAAAACTGCACGAAAATTTCCTGGAACTTTTTGCAAGGTTCGTACTTTGTTCCTATGAATAAAACGAACAGCGAAAAAAGGTCATCAAGTTTTTGGTGAACCAGAAAACTTAAGTAGTGTCAGTACCTCAACCTTTATTTCCAGATCTTCTCCTTTGCAATTAAACACCTTTTCGCTTGGAAAACTTACCTGATGTTTTCATTTGCCATCAAAACCATGTTTTTTGCCCTTAAAATCAACCAATTCTGCTCTGATTACCCCTGATTTTGAAAAATATTGCGCCAAAGAAAGGTTACTCCCAAACTCTTCCTGACTCAAGCGCCTGTGCTTAAGAATGCTCGGAAAGTTAAGCACCTGTTTGAGGGTGTGCTTTTCCGTTGTTTGCCTCGCCTATGAGTCAGGATTACAACGCGGAGAGCGTGTAATGCTGTACCTTTAGTTTGTGCAACTATACTAGATAATACACATTACGATATCTTAGCGAAACCATAAGAATCGAGCATTTAACAGAAAAAGATTTTGCATCACTGACATTCTTAAAATCACAAAAATTTACAAATAAAAATTCGGCAAAGCAGACATGTGAAGTAACTCACAAATTACTTCTCGCGTTTGCCGCTCACGACTGCGCTGTAATATTCAGTCACGGCAGGAGTGAAAACAAAAGATCTCTCGCAAATTCCGCTTCACAAAACAACAAACAAATAACGTAACTCAGCCTACAGAGGTGCCAAGCCCTTGAATGAGATTGCCGAGGAGACAAAAGTCAAAATTTTTGTAGAGTTTGTGCTCTGTTAAAAAATTTCCTGCTTAACGCAACGCAGTGCCAAACTTTTCTTGCACCGTGTTATTGGCTGAACCCTGAACAGCCTTTTTTCCACAATGTTATTTTCTGTTGCATCTAGAGCTCGACCGATAAAGGCTTTTTTTGGCCGTTGCCGATGTTTTTCAATTTTCCTTGCCGACAACCGATGTTTCTGCATTACTCAAGCCACAGTTGAAAGGCATTACTTCACTGCGATGAAAAACTGTACAACATCGAATTCTGCGCCAACCTGGGTCTCTAAAACAGTCAACCACCACAGCACATTCGCTGGTCTGCTTACCGTGCAAAAACTTGCGAGCGAATGTTACGTTACATAGCGAGTTATTGGGACCATTGCGCAGCGTTCCATATATTGCGCATTGCTTGATGTAGGTGGAGGGCTGCGCGCCGTAAGGAACAGGACAGAGAATTTGCGTTAACCAATCGGAGACGAAGTAGCAACTTAGGTTTCCGAACACTCGGTGCAGAATAATAGCGTAGCCGCTGTTATGAGCAAATATTGTCGTTACGTATCGGCGGAATTTTGCCGATATGACACATCGGCAACATCGTCATATCGGCCGATATTTGTTGGCATGCCGACGCATTTGTCGAACTCCAGTAGCAACTGACGCGTTTTCAAGAAATACTTGGATCTACGTGCCGCTGCTCGACGAAGTGCTTTCTTTTTTTGTTGTGTACTTTTGTTTGTGTTTTTTTTCAAAACGTGCCCGCGGTCGGGCCAATTCGCTTGGCTTACCATGCAGTCAGTTAGCCCCTCTTCACTTTCGAAGCGAACACAAAGGCAGAAATGTCTGTCTGTCTCTCCGCACAAAGCAAATTGCCATTGCTAAATATGTTTTTTGTGCGCTCACGCAGCGGTTAAACACGCTTCCGATTTTTTGCTGCAGAGCTTGTGATGTCGGAAGAAGTTTTTTCTGATTGATTTCTTGTTTATCTCCCTTGTGGGGGGTAGTTAATTGAAGCTTCCGATCTGGGAGTTTGTTTCGCTGAGAACTTTCGCTCTTTTTTCCCGTGATATCATCAAAACTCGCTGTAGCAGTATTCACTGGCCTACGTTTTCACACATTGCGACCGAAATGCTGGGTTTATTTTTTCGGTCATTTCAAAACAAAGCTGGGTTTATATTTTCGGTCATTTCAAAACAAAATTTCGGCCTATGCCCGAAAAAATAAAGCCAGCTTTCGATTATCGTGTCTCCGCCAATCATGTCGCTTCGCGTGTCTGTGCAGCTGGATTCACAAGCCGCACACACGATTGGCTGGCGAACCGAGCAAGCGCAGCGAGGCGTGACGGCGAGGACGCCGACCTCGGCATTAGCAACCGAGCTTCCGACGTCGCTTCCAACTTCCATCGCGGCTTCCTCACCTTGACCCTCCTCCTCCACGGCCTGCTCGCCGGAATCGCGGTCTGGGAGGTGAGAGCGGCGGGCGTGCCGGAGTTTGTGGGAGTGTTTGT
>Ga0210059_1011416_pt1 | contig 13587 bp, 7 predicted proteins | sample Ectturendosymbi2_FD_188042 | JGI IMG/M metagenome (GOLD analysis project Ga0210059, IMG submission 188042) | Ecteinascidia turbinata endosymbiont from Florida, USA - Sample 2 (SPAdes) (version 2) | ecosystem: Host-associated > Tunicates > Ascidians > Unclassified | place: Key West, Florida...
AAAGAGTTTTTCGGTATCTGCTTTTACTCCATGAAGGAAAGTTGTCATGACTTCATGGAATGAGTCACTGCTGCTTTATTATCACGTTTTGGTAGCTCAGGAAACAAGGCTTAGGGACAGGAAGTGTTTTGTTTGGCAGCACAAGGTTTTGGTTAACAAGTTGGAAAATAAACTCTATCTTTACTGTGTACAGTAAGAGAACTTTATAAACTACTTTCATCATTCAGAGTGCCAAAGTTTCATTCGGACACGCCAATCTGATCGTTTTGGGTGTCAGAGATCACCCCGGACGTGCCAAATTTGTAGCACTGGTAAGGAGTAAAACTCCTTGTTTTTATTGCCCATCGTGACAGAATTCTCCCCAGACGAGCCGTCAAACTTCACCGGATTGAATCCCTGGACAGGACTTACCCAGTTAAAAAGTACTCAAGTCCAAAGGAACAGTGACCACATTTTTCGATGGTTTGGGTTCCTCTGAGTTAACCCCAGTCGCGTTCGCAGTCGAGGCAGAGTATTTTACTTCTGAAGTCAAATCTCAAGAATTTAAACTCCAGAAGGGATTCGAACAGGTTGCAAACGCTGTTAGTTCCAATCTGAATTGTGAAGGCGAAAACTGCCCTATTTATACCCACAAAATCATGTGACAGTCATATGACTTCCAGTCAGACAGTCATATGACTTCCAGTGTGACTTCCAGTCATATGACCTGTGGTTTTCTGCATGACTAGGCTCTGACCGGAAGTATGAGTAAAAGCATGATCACCAGGTAATGTGTCTGGTCTCAAGATGATTCAACTGCATGCTCGCATGTTGACAGGAAGTGTGAGTGAGTGCATGATCAACGTGTGGTGCTCTGTGTATCTAGACTGGTGTTTAGTGTGTACTTTCACACTGAAGCTTGGCATTTTAGTTTCAGTCGTTTTTATCATGATCCAGTTGCTGTTTAGCAAACTGCTAATTCAGCCTTAGCCTTATTATACAGCAGTTAGTTGTAGCAGGTTAAAACGTGCCTGCTACAACGGTGAAACAGTAAAGCACTTCCATAATTGCATTAAAGTGCTTTCGCAGTTTCGTACACCATATTGTGCAAATCTGCGGCAGTATCGTAACAGGCCGAAGCGAGGCGGTGCGCATGCGACAATGCACAGATACCAAGCTTACATTTTTCGCTTCCAACTTATGTGCCAGAAAATTGTGTCGGCCTACAACATTGCAGCCGCCTGTAGCAATAGCCATCTGCGGGAAAGCATGCTTTTCCTCAAATCGTTTTGCTTCAATACAAGGCAAAATCACATCTTGGCTTTCAGAATTTAGGGTGTCATTTCAAAATTTTGGGGTGTCATTTTGACACCCAAAAACAGCTTAAAAACACCGCCCTGAGACACCATGCGCTTTGCTCATTTAATTTTCAGGGCTGTACGCAACGACGTCCCAACCCAGTAGCCTGCCACGGAAGTGCTGAACTAAAGTTTGACTATCCCAGACCTTTCCGACGTCGGTCGCGGGCAAACGTCTGTAGGCTTATTTTTCTCGGAGTGTTTGCCTTCTGCGGGCTATTCCTCCATAACTTCCCTCATGCGCTCGCTTATCGTCGCAAATCGACGCAGATTTTATAGACAACCGTCTGAGCATTCTTGCGGCTCCAGTTCTGTGCCTACGCGACCTCACCCTGTTACGCCATCGGCATCACTCTTGTCGCCGGCGCAGCGTTCGAGGAATGTCTTTTCAGGGCCGCTGGATTGAATACTGGGCTCAGCCACTGGACTTTCTCGCTCCAATCTACATCATACCTTTTTTATCCGTGGATCACGGCTACCGCCCTCTACGCTCCTCCGCTTGCATACTCGCTCGTACCATTCCTCGTGCGTGGAGCTCGGCCACCGGCCTTTCCTCACTCTTTCTGTGTCGTTTGTTTATCGCATCTTGGGTTTCGGCCACTGGTATTTCGCGCTTTCCCGTTTTTTTCGTTTTTCGTTTGTTTACCCCCCCGTGGAGCCCGATTTTCACTTTATCCGCTCGCCTTTTGTTTTGTTTTTCTTGTTTAGTGCTCCCTTTCCCCCGTTTTTCGTCTGCGCTAACCTGACGCTGTTGTCACGGTGCCGTGTCGGGTCTCTGTGACCGCTCCACGCCGTTTTTTTTTTTTCCAGGGAGGCCGCACTCCTGTAGCGGACCTTGCTTCCGCCCGTGTCTTGATTGATGCGCGGCTTGTAGGTATCGAACGAACCTCGTGTGCGGTGGCGTGACGAGACTTCTTGAGACACATATTCCGACTCGCCCGACATTGTAAGCATGTAACTAAGCATGAAAGCAAACGTATGTATGTAACGCATTCGACAAGGGCGAGAGTCAAATGTTTGAGAGTCAACATGTTTGCATGGAGCCAGGGTCGTTATTTGTCAGTCTCCGAGACGCTTGCCTTTTGTGTTTCCTCGTTTGAATCCACGGAAAAAGTAAAAATTATCAAGTGCACACCCCGTTTCATCGTGGTTGACCAGATCAGGAATCCTAGCCGCTGCAACTTGATTCTTTTTCTGAAATAAGCAAAACGCACGCTGGATCAAGAGGTGCGTTAGTTATGACCGGCAAGTGTTCCATGAACTTTTGTTCCAACCAATCCAAATGTGCAAAACGTTCAACCTTGTTCCACTCTCACTCACATGTCCAAGCAGAGTCAATTTAAATACAAGCGAAAATTTTCACTGTAAAATCTGTCAAAGGTGTGTTTTACAGTTGATTCGTTAATTGCGTATCGTTGGATCTGTTGTTTTCAAACTACAGTATTTGCAAAAGCGCATGGTGACATCTTAAATTCACCGCTCTGTCTCGACTTTTCAAAAGCAACTGCACGCAACGTCACACGTTTGGGGATTGACAAAGTTATACGCAGTCGCCACCAATGGACTGTGCATCAAGACACCCTTTGCATCGAATTGTTCGTCGTAATTTGCAACGTCGTTGCGCTGTCGTCAGCGGCGTTGATGATCAGTGGCAAGCTGATTTGACTGCCTTGCCAAAATCCGAAAATGTTCAAATCAATAATGGTCTCACGTTCGTGTTGATTGTCGTTGAAGAATTTTCAAACGTTGCATGGGCAGAGCCTCTGAAGAACAAAGCATGCAATTATGTATTCAAAGACTTTACGAAGACATTATTTTTGTACACGGACCAAGGGCATACGCAGGGGGTTTGGGTTTAGCCCCTACTTTGAGCTTGATATTTTACAAAATCTTTGTTTCCTGCGCAAAGGAAATGAATGTTTTCGCGTAACTTTGCTTGTTGATTAGTCGACTTTGCAAATATTACGGAATAAATTTGCATGCAAATTTCAAGGAACAATGTGAATGGGCTAAAAAATAATAATCGGCTTTCTGCTTCGGAGACGCCAGGACTTCCATAAATAAACTTAAATCAGGTTCTACTGGCGGTAAAAACATAAAATCACGTTGGAAACTTACCAACGTTTCGATAGTTGTGTCAACTATCGAAATGATGGGAAGATTTTAATGTGCTTTTACGTTTTTACCGCCAGTAGAGCTTTATTAAAGTTTGTTAAATAATAATTAGGTTTTGATGATAATCAGGGCTATCGCCTATGACACGCCCTGGCGTGACAAAACGTGACATGCCCTTGCGCGCCTTGCCCTACGATAATCAACGACAGATCAGAGCATGAATTGGCCGCCTCGGACAAAACCTCAAAGTAGCAAGTTATCTTAAAATATGAAATCAACATTGAAAATGAAAATATTATCATAACGCGAAAATATGAAAAACATCACCATAACGCAAAAACAAGGAAATAATCAAAAACATAAAAACATTGAAAAACACAAATCACAAACACATCAAAAATATCAAACACATCAAAAACATTGAAAATATCAAAAATATGAAAAACATTTGAAAATATAGGCTGAGGAAGGGAGGTGGGCAAAAAAACCCTCTGTTCTCTTGTTCTTTTAAAAATTTTCCAGTTTTTCTCTACGTCTTCATCTGCGTGTGTATAGATAACTATAGGCCTACCATAAAAATACAGATTTTTTGCCGTGTGTTGCAATTTACAATTCTTTTTTCTGTGAAGATACAAAACTGTGTATTTCCCTGCCCACTGCTTTGCCTATCTTCATGTTTTCGGCTTGTTTGCCCGAAATTACCCAAAATGTTTCTTTGAAAGCACAGTGGTGCTTGACATTTGTATGGTAGTAGTCCCTAAACAAATGCAATCTTGTTCTGGTTTATTTTCGGCTCCATTGCACTCAATATCGATAAGACACCACAATGGAATATGCCCATGTAGTGCTATTAAAATCGGACATGATTTATTTTTGAATGAACTTCAAATTGCACCTCACATCACCTCGAAAGTAAAAATATTTCTTGATGAAAAACTCTTCTTGTTTTCCGTGTTGGTGGAGTGCTTGATTCCTTATGCTCCCATAAACTACCTAAAGTTTCACTATTCGATGCTTCAAACTTTCCAAATCTGAGGACCAGCTGTGCGCCTATTTTTAATAGTTGACAATATATTTCTATCCAACCACTTTTCTGGCAAATAATTGCTCCGACACTAACGTTGCTTCTCATTTTCGTCCTCAAAAGGGCATGGCCCGATGATTTCATTTCTACCTGTGACACACCAAAGTCACTTTTTCCAGGCTGAGTTGGGCGATGAGTATGCTCATGTGGCTAAGCATGGAACCAATATCGCATGTTCTGCTTATTGATGTGCCCACTCAAGGGTCAGTGAGCCTCTTCACTGAAGAAAATCGAATCAAACAAGCGAGCCAGGGTTATTTGCAATCCTCTGAACCTGAGAAAATATATTTTTTTCTGCTTCATTGTCATTCATTTTAACTTTGCAAGATTTAAATTTTGTAAAAAAAAGAGCTTATGTTTTTCATAGAGCATTCTCAAAGGTGACCATACAAAAAGACCAACTTCTTAAAGGTGACCGCACAAAAAGACCAACTTCTTCTGAGAGACGGCGTGTTGAGTTTCTAAGAGATTTCGCAAGCTCCTGCAAAGTGTTAATGTTGCTGGGTGCTTTTTTTCAAAAGGAACCCTTTGAAGTCCCGGTGCACGAGACATCTGCATTTATAAATTAATGCAAATTCGTTTAAGAACACGTGTGATGCGCATTTCTTGTTTCAGCTGTCATACCTGGTACATTGGGACAAAGCCCTGTGAAATGCGCAAAAAAGAAACAGGCAGTGAGAGAACAAAGCTTTTTTCGTTTGGTAAGTCTGGTGCTGATTGGTAGAGGTTCTCTATGCTCTTTGGAGCTGTTTGGAGGTTTCATGCATGAGTTGTTACATACTGTGAGTACAGCTTTTGCTGGATTGCTGTTGCAGCGTTTTCGCTGAGAGTTGCTCATGTTTTTTCCTTGTTTGGTGTGTCTGGTGCTGATCGAGAAATTCCGCAAAGGACTTACCAAGGCATTGGTGGTTTCATGGTTGAGTTGTTATAGGTCAATGTAAGTTCAGACAGGCAACGCTGTAAGCGTTTTTGGTGGAATGCTCTTGTAACGTTTTCGCTGTGAGTTGCTCATATCGAATGTAGTATGAAGTATGTTTTGATGATATACCCTGTCTTTTTACCTACTACGTACAGTAGATAGTACGCAGAGTACATTGCGGAAAATTTACATGCAGACATTTTTAAGCTTGTAACTACAAGCAACATATCCTGCGACAAGTAACATAATTTAAGTGGCCATTGTTGTGATACAACCTTTGATATCGTGCCATTATCTTTCGGTATTCAATGTACATGTGCACATATCAGTATTTCAAACAAACTGTACGTTTGGTTACCACAACAAACATGTTATACTTTTGTGAATTTAGTTCGAAAAAACAGTTGATGACCAGAAACGTATGCAAAAGTTATAGAAAAGTATGGAAAAATTTCTAAATGTGGTGTAATTTTTGTTCTGCACCTCATGAAACAAGACGAAAATGCAAAATATCTGCACACATTCAGAAAGCTTAATAAAATTAGAACAACTTCCATATCTTAAGCTTTATTCTAATGTAAGTACTTCAAAAGTTATGGATGGTCAAGAACAGCGCTAAGACCAACCGCAAACGTGACGGGGCACCACAGACATAATGAAACGGACCTCTGGGCGCCGACGCAGGGTAAAAAGAAGGACTGCATAGGGCACTGTGACGTTTATTGGCATTTGTGACACTTCCATTCTCCCGAAATGTGGCCACCAATCCTTTAATTTTCCTATATCAGGTGCCTTGTCATACCAAAGTGTCTCCTGCATTGTCTTTGTGTCAGAACCACCGATTGTGTGGTGAAGTACGCCTCTATTATTTTTGTCCGTTGATGCATAGTGTATCCTCCACTATCGTCTATTTAAACGTCAAAACAATTTCCTAGACCTGCTGTATATACCACCTGGAAAATTTAGCAAAACCATCCGAAAAACAAGTTCAGTAGTAAATACAAAACAGGGCGCTTATTTGCACCACCCTGTAAGTTCAAACATGCGTACTTTCTCTTCTGTTTTGAAAACTTGGCGCAACAAAGCTAATCTGGTTCATTTGCTTTACCACCCTATGCTACCTATGGACCCTTGCGTAAGCATTTAAAATTTACACGAATGTTTTTCTTCATCACATGCACTTTCACGAGCCTTTCATCTGATTACGTTCATTTTTTTTCTTGTGGCATTGCTGATCACAAACACCTCTGTATGTCTGCTTATTGAAAACGTTTCACGTCGATTTTGATCTAGGCATTGGTCCAATTGAAAACTACCAACTTACTGTTTCATGACGCTTTTTGACTTCGATCTGCTTTTAGTAACCATTTGACAAACTAAAAGAAATGAAAATGACGTTGTTTAAATTTTTTGTAATGAAGAATAACAATCGCACTTCATGAAGAATAACAATCTCGATTGATGAAGAACAACAATTGAACTCCCCGTCACTTGGCATGACCCACTTGCATACAAAAATTTTACTCAATGTCACTAAGAAACAATTCATCCAATTGCAAAATGAAAAAAGGCTACGATTTGATTCCATTTTGCTATAGCCGTTACCAGTTCAATTTAATATCTAAAACATCGATACATGGGTAGTGTGAGATCACTTCTGCTTTATCTCAACCCGATAAGCAGAAGAATTTTGGGTGGTCAGGTGACCCCTCCTGTTAGTGAAAGATACAGTTGTATGCAAAACAATTAGACATGTATGCAGTGAGGTTTGGATAGATGTTTGTTGCTAAGACAAGCGTTCTTCAGCAAATGATCTAGCAGTGACTAAAAGGCAGGCATGCACCAATAATTAAATGGCAGAAGTGCCAAAACCTTTCAAAGAAATTGATTGAGATACCGCAGATTTATTGCAAAACAACGCCTAATTTGCGGTTTTAAGACAGAAAGAAGGTTATTCTTAGAACAGAAAAGCAGAGAGACCGAATTATGTTGGCAGTGCATACAGTGTACTGTATATTAAAGAGCTTCAGAGAAAATATGAAAAAAATTAATGCAGGAAAGACAGTGAGCAGTCAAGTCAAAAGTGTGCAACCTTCATGGAAAAAAGAATTGCAAAGAGATAAATTTGCATGAGATAGCTATACAGGCAAATTGAGATGAAAATCAAAGTGCACTTGGAGAATATTTTATGAATCGTTGGGGCTGGGGAAGAAAATATACAGTATGAGGGCGAGGTTCAAAAATTCCTGAAAAAACAATAAGATTGTGTAAATAACGAAGGAGATGTAGTGACGTGAAATATTTAGTCACAAATTCCACTCTAAGTGTGGTTTCAAAGTGCTAACAAACCGCTCCTTGCAAAACCAAGCCATTTACTGCTCACAGATTTCCTCGGTGATTGAAAAATATCATATTCTAGTCACAAATCGCAAGGGTCGTTCCTTTTTACCATCAAGTACTGAATCATCCTTGTTGAAAATGAATGCCAGTTTAAAGCGTATGTCTATTCGTGACATAAGCAGTGATTGTGAAACGAACACACAAGCATGGGAGCGAATCTTGAACTGCCTGAACTTGTAAACAGAACCAGAAAGAGCTTCAAGCTAAGGAGGTGAAATGAGATATACAGCAACCCATTCACTTTCAAAGAAAACTTTCACAAAATGTGAAACTAAGGCCAACTTTCTGTTACGTAAAAGCAACAAGAAATCTCAAAAATATTTTCATTTTTATGATAAGTCATGCAATGCAGGTAAAAAGGAACTTGACGTCGCTTTAGAGTTATAGATTGCACCTATACCATGAATAACGGGGTGCATTTTTCATTGTCCAAGACGGATTTTCCTATAACATCACTTTGTATTGCTGTCAGTTAAGCTACTCTCCTGTACTGAATGTCGAAAGTGGTGTGCATGCTGGAAATATTATGAGCGAATGGCAAATTACCTCGACCCATCAGCATGGGATTTTAAACTGTTCACACAACACACATCCATAAAAATGAATCTAGTGTTGAGATAATAATTAGTATGGAGAATAAAAAAAGATGTTTTTCAAGCAATCAAGAGGAGAAGATTTCAATGAGAAATATTTGAAAATAAAACTCTTTGATTTTTTATGGCTAATCTTACAGTTGCGTTAATCTACATCAAACAGTGCATTGTGATGGCAAAATTTGTTAAATATGGATGCTATCAAATTTGGTTGTTTGAGAATAACCGCAGCATGCTAAGCATAAACAATCGCTGGTGTATATACCTATAAGGGAAAAAGAGCAAAGAAACTGCACAAATATATCGTAAAGCCAAGGCTTTCAGTGGCTCTAATCTTATAACAAACGTTCACTTAAACATCCCAGGCAATCAAGCTTTTTGTTGTTTTAGAAACAACTCTACAAAATATGATTTAAATATCTAACACAATTTGCTTGTGTTAGATATTTTAATTAGATATTTGATGAGATAAAGTAATAAAACAGAATATTTATTACAGGCGGCAATATCTCAGTTCTTAATGTGACCGCCTCCCAATTGGAAGGTTGAGTGGTCGATCCGCAGTCACTGAGTGAATTGCCGTAGTGCACCTTGGGCAAGAGCGTTCACCTCAACTACCCCTGCAAAAAGTACAATTAAGACTTGTGCCTACCGCCAATTGCCGTCACCAAAATTAACAAAAAAAATATATATAGATGTTTAGATGCATATTTTTATAGGACATGAATGTACAGTTAAAAGGTTATAGGGTAAAACAAAGGCGTTACATTGATTTTTTGTTTCCTTTTGTTAAGCACGACAAGAACTCAGGGTAGTTTGCTATGGAAAAGAACAGAATGAGCTAGCAGTTTAACTTGAAATATTAAAGATTGAAAGCAGAGTTAAGTAAAGTTTAAAGCGCGTGTGTGAAAGGCAAATTGAGGCAAAGTTATGACTGATAAAAAAAGCTGACACGGCTGTACTGACTGCTAAAAAACATCCAAAGGAACGTTTTGACCAAAAAACAAGAAGACTACCCTGGGGTAAATCAATTGGGCAAAAAATATTTAATCGGATTAACAACTGACACACAGATCATGTCCAGGAAGGCCTCTCCCCAAATGCGATGAGGTCTCCACAAGTTGCAAAATCTCGAAGCAATTGAAAATATAAGTGTAATGCAAATATACGTAAATTATCAAAATCTAGTGGATGATAAAAGCAGTGACAAACTGGAAAAAATAGTTTCGAAAAAAATTTTTAAAAAAACGTGTGTCTTGATTTGGGTAAACCTCACCTCATCCATATGCTCTTCCTGATTTTCTAGATCCTCTCAGAAATCCTGGTCGAAAGATTCTCTCTTTCCCGCTTGTTGTATTCGAATGAAAAAGAAAACTATATCGAATACTAAAGAAAACTATCTCTCATGTGGTTCTGACAATAGTACCTGTGCATTTGAAAGAAGATTGTTTGAATATTTCTGCCCGAACAAACGAAACAACGCAAAAGCCTCGGTGTGATGCTTTACTCAGTCATGAATAAATTTTTCCACCTTCATGATTTCATTGAACGAGAAAGTGTAATTTTCCCCAAAGATATCATCTCTATGTGATCTAAGTCAATCTTCTCATTGATCAAGACACAAGACCAAACATAACAGTGTTGGCCAAACCTGCTCTATGTATGAGCCTCATGTTGTAAAACCCAAGTTACAAAGAGCCGCAACATAAAAATCTTAAAACACGAATTTATTTGCAATCTACCCTTCTGCGTCATCATGATTCTTTTCGGAACGACTTGCAAAAGTAATACTGTACGGCACGTTAACTGCCACAGTAACTTTTCACAATATTTCTACACTTTGCAATAGAAATAAAAAATACAAAACAACTGTACACATTTTCGGAAAGCTGAAAGGGCCGCATGCAAAAATTCGAATAGCCGCATTTTGGCCACACCTGCTATATAATATTCACGGAAAATCTGGAGTTTTACTTAGGTTCATGGTGTCTGTGTGAATTTGCAAAATATATCCAGTTTCAGAAGTAGTAATTTGCGTACGCTTCGTCAATTGATGTCTGATTTTTAGGCTAACTCCCGACATTTTCATCTTTGAAACATATATTCAAAATTTATCTTCTGATTAGATGATATTTTATTATATTGGTAGTGTTTGAAACTGAATATAAACTTATTCCTTCATCAACAAGATTTCTGCATATACCTATCCGTAATGTAGCCTGCCAGAGCACAACCCACCATCATCCTGTACAATTGATGATAAATCACTAAAGGTTTTTCCACGACTGATCACACACGAGGTCAAACTGGCAAAGCATTGAATTATATAGGCAATCAATTTTGGGAACTATGATATTCACACGTGCACCCTGAAGGCTTGAATGTGAGTAAAATATATGTTAATACTGGTACTCAGTGATTCGGTATATTTTGTAGCTAATGAATGGGTATCGGAAGAATTTTTTTGAGGGGGGGATTAGGGTATTTTTCAAAAATTTTTCTAGGTGGGGAAAGTGGTGAAATTTTGTTTTTCCTACTCTAAACTAAGCAAACAAGTTTTGTGCTGAAATTTTTTAAATCCAAAGGGGGCTTGGCCTCCTGGTCCCCTTCTGATACCCATGAGCCAATGAAGAGATGGTTAGCAGCGTGAACATACGTTTGGGAAAAACACAGTCTAAGGATGAATGATCCATACTAATAAACATTTCAGCGTATCTTGTCATGAATCACGGGTCAGCATATGTTACTGTCAGAGGTAAAAAATGTTATTAATATTCAAAGGCCACAAAAACGCTAAAAACGGTACAAAACTCTGACCAAATCAAAACCCGTTTAATTTTTAACATATTCCTTATGATTGGAAATACTTAGGATAAAACACACCTCTAGGACATATAATTTTCCATATGTCTGTCGATGCAAAACATCCCTATGTGCAATAAGATTTTTTTGAGATCGTTTCCTTAAACTCACCACGGTTACAGTTTTTCATGTCAGCAAACAACCCGCAAGTTACGGATCTTGCATCTTTCTTTCGTTGACTAGTATAGCAATTGGCATTATAGATTAAAGCAAAGCCTGTCCAGAGATTTTAACCTTTCATACACCCTTGCACCTCAGACATTTCCTGCCAAACGATGTTTGAAAAAATCTAGGAAAGCAAATGGAACTGATTCCCAATGCATAATTTTTCTAACATTTTGGAACCTTATCAGAATTATGCACAAAATTTATGATCTCCCATAAGTGGACATCGGGAATGTAGGCTTCGGTAATGCGGTAATGTTTCAACAGTCAGTTGAAAGCACTGAAATTGGAAGTTTTGTTTATCTTCCGAACCTCAGAAACAGCTTTCGGCGTGAATATTTTTAGTAGTGTTGTTTAATTTTTTCTTTAATTATGTAGCTCATGTTGTCTCAAAGGGACAGCTGTTCCAAATGGTCAGTTTTGCATCACCAATCTCGCTTTCATCTGTGGTGTTCGCTCAAACGGTCGTTTTTCATAACAACTCGGTTTTAGGATTAACGAAAGGAACACTCTCAATGTCGTTTCAGTTTTGCGTCCATAGAAGATATCGAAAACAATGAAGTCAACTTTCCCAAATTATTACAGGCTCGACTAAGAAAAAACATATATTACACTGGTTGCTGCAAGCTGCTACACCGATAAAAATTGAGTCTAACCTATATTGTAACCTGCCATGCAAGAGTAAGTCATAACAGCATAAAGCTTGAAGGCACGCGATTCTGGTTCTGCAGGTAATCTTTAATCGTCTCACAGCTAATGTCGATGGAGCTTTTTCACAGATATTTCTTGAAGAATGTCGAGCCATCACATTTATAAGTGGTTGGAAAAGCAAATTCCGAACTTTGTTTGAAAACAAGCTAGCGTTTTCTTAATCTGACGAATCAAGCAAGATTGATTCACTTATGGTGATGTGACTCCACGAGTCATGCCGTCAAAGTTTAGTGCTGCTTTTTGCTTACGCTGAAATGTTCACATGATACTTTTAACTGCTCTGTCGGATATAATCATAGAGTATAGATGAGGCGCTAATTTTGAAATCTCAGACATTGTCGCATGGTTATTCTTTCCGTTAGGTAAAGTCTTGAACATCTATCTAATGTTAATTGTGTTAGATATTTAAATCATATTTTATAGAGTTTTTCTGAAACAACCAAAGCTTGAGTGACTGGAATGTTTAAGTTAACGTTTATAATAAGATTAGAGTCACTGAAAGCCTTGGCCTTACAGTATGATACATTTTTGCAGTTTCTTTCCTCTTTTTCCCCTTATAACGTGTATCACCAGCTATTGTTTATGTTGAGCATGTTGCGGTGATTCCAAAGAAACGAATTTGATGGCATCCTTATCTAACACATTTATCCATCACGTGGCATGGTTTTAATGTAGACCAACGTTTGTAAGATTAGCCACCAAGTATAAAACACATTTGCTTTCAAATCCTCATTGAATATATTTTTCACAACATCTTCTGTTAGTCCCCATGACATTTCTTATTTCAACACTTGATTCCTTTTTATGAGTGCTTATTGTTGCGACAGCTAGCCTCTTTATTGCGAGCCGTGGGGGAGCTAGTCCGCAGAAATTTGAGAAACGCGCCCTGACAATCTTTCGCCTAGAACCTGACCCTTGCGAATCCGCGCATCAACTGGACTGTAGTTTCTTGTTCCCTACAGCAATGGCCAACGGAACCGAAGGTAGCACAATTTCTTGTTATCAGATCCAGTAAACAAACAACAAACATCAGCGGCGATTGGTCGTCAGCACGGTTTCTGAAACACAACAGAAACAAACTAAAAGCACGCTACCGACGCAGCTAAAGCTACCAAGACAAGCTTCATCAGATTAACTGAACGTGAGGCAAGCAATAAAAAAGCAGACAGTCGCGCGGCTCACACGACTGCAGCTATTTACATAGATCAACTCGCATTAGTACGTGACTGCAGTTCAGCTAACTGCGAAGAGAACGGCTCTCGTAACTAAGCAGATGTGTTAGAATGACAATTAGAGGAGTAGTGAGCGCGCGGCGTATTAGTTTGACAGTTAACGAGACAGGCACTTGGCTGTGGCTATTGTCAATGAATAGACACGACTCGAGGACACAATAACTAACTT
>Ga0210059_1011417_pt1 | contig 13586 bp, 7 predicted proteins | sample Ectturendosymbi2_FD_188042 | JGI IMG/M metagenome (GOLD analysis project Ga0210059, IMG submission 188042) | Ecteinascidia turbinata endosymbiont from Florida, USA - Sample 2 (SPAdes) (version 2) | ecosystem: Host-associated > Tunicates > Ascidians > Unclassified | place: Key West, Florida...
TAAGATGTAAAAGCTGTTTCTAGTAAAGTTCAGGTACCACCATTTTTGCGTCAGCGTCATAATACCAACCTACTAGAAATTCTAACCGGAACGCCGTACCGGCAATAATTATTTTACCGGAGCGGCGTTCCGGGCCGTTCCGGCTTACTTTCACCTCTGGTTAGGTAACCTATGTTCAGGAGTGTTTTACAATGAACAAGAGCTTACATTAATTTTTAACACCATTTCGTGTGGCTTACGATCAAAGACGACTAACAATCGAGTTAACACAGCAGGCACATAATCGACTACTGGAAAAAGCAAACGAGAATGTTGCGAATCAGCGAAAACATAAATTTTACAAACGATGACGTCATACAATACGTCATAGAGGCCCTCCATTGAAAATTGACCCAGGCCCCCAACCCTTTAATCCGGCTTTGGAGACAGACAGTGCCGGATTAACAATAGCAGCAAAGGTAACAATTGCTACGGGCCCTTCGCTTTTGGAGACCCTGCGGTCTTCTGTAATCACTTTTATGTATTACATTATATATAAGATTTTTTTCAGTCTAAGAAGTCAGTATTTTGCTAAATTTGCCATCAGTAGCAAGCGAAGGTTTTCAATTGAAAGCTGTCTGTGTTCAGAAATTCTTGTTTGATTATTTTGTACAGTTACGTAGCAACAGGCATAGGCCTATTGCGGTCAGCAGTGATGGCATTTTAGCTGATTCGCTGCTATATCTATCAGGATTTTCTCACTGTTACACGAAAAGCGGAAGTGCTGAATAGCCTTATAGTGAATATCACGGCCAAAGCAAACGATACAAATGACATATTCTCACTGTTAGCTGTAAAATTTTCAATCTAGCAAGTTAGCTGATTTCTAGCAAGATCTTACCAACCATTTGGCATGGTTACCAGGAAAACATTCCTGACCAAAAACCTGTTTCAACAGGTTTCCAAGATGAAAACTTTTACACCTTCTTCATGAAAAGATTTACTTAATTTCTTTATTACGTTTTTAATTGGGTACCAACAGGACAAAGCGCAACCAGCTGCCTGCAATTATTTGGAATTTTTATTATGCTGCAAAAACACTCCTTCAATCACATAATTCTATCACAATACAAGTAATGTAATGGCTTGGTGAAGACTAAATGATTTGAATGTGTGCTTAGTGAGCCCGTTAGGTTAAAAGACAACATTGGTAGAATATGTTTGATCTCACGGCATGATATTTCCAAGTGAAATGTTCAGCAGATCCGCGGATCTACTGAACATCCCGTGCCATGCGGATCAGTGCCTGATTAAGGTAGCGAGGGACCCGTAGCATTTCAAGAGCGCGGTGCACCAAGTTAAAAAAAACATCTCAACATGTGTGAGGGCAAGGCATTCGTGTTTCTAGCTTTACTCGCTGTATGCTCTCTCCAGTTCGCATCGTGACATGGCAGTCTGAGTGCATCTTTCTGACCGCCAGTGTTGCCAGATGGTTGTTACCTAAATCTGCTAAATAGTGTCACAAAAAACTGCTAGATTCTGCTAAAGGTCTCGTCACACATTTTCAGCTAAAATCTGCTAGAAACAGTGAAATTCCGTTAAAAAACTGTCATTTATAATATGGTTAAAAGAAGCCTATTAAGTTATACAATATACTAATTTTTCGTCTTGCACTCGCTCTCAGTAAGCCTGGGCTGTAAATGCTTCTTGGCGAACACACTTCTCGGCCCACAATTTTCTATCTGTCAACATTTTGACTTTTTGAGCAACGTAACTGTAGTTTGCCTCGTTTTTTGTATGACACACAGTTCTTGACGATCTCTTTCAAATGGTTGCATGTTTTTATACAGTAGAATAATGCTCAGCGATAAACAATCTGAGCATAGTTTCAGCCCTACAACTTTCTAAGTCTGGTCTTTGTAACTTTGTGTTACATTAGGGAGCATGCAAAAAGTTCTTCAGTCTTATCTGAGTGCTTTTGCTACCAGGTATACCTTTTCAGCTCACAGTACTTCGTTATGATTGCATTGTTACAAACTTCGCAAAAGATTTTTGTTAAATCAGCAGGATAGGTAGCACGCATTGAGCCAACTTTTGCAGTAAGTTTTGAATCTTGCAACCACATATGTCGAACCTTTTGGCAGCTTCGGTTTACCAGGAAGTTTTTTTACTAGACGGTACTACTTAGTAGCGTAGAGGAACTGAATCACTTGGAAATATCGGGCCGTGGGATAAAAAACTATTCTACCAATGTTGTCTTTCAACCTAACGCGTTAGCTAACCACACAAGCAAATAATTTAGACTTCATCAAGCTATCTAATTAATTACTTGTATTGTGATGCAAATATGTGATTGAAGCAGCTTTTTTGCATCTTTGCAAGCTGCGCGAAATAAGGTTTTCTTCTTCACTGTTCGCTTTAGAGCCTTGTTTTTTTTTTTTTGAATATCCTCGACGGTAGAAACCAGGGGCGTAACGAGGTTAAACAACGTCAAGGGGAAGAAGCAAGTTTGGTGCACCCATGTTCGAATCTGAGGTCTTTCAGAAGCAAATGTACTGTATTGAAGGAAGTACTTGCGACATTGTTGGGACTCTTCGGCGCCCCTCGCAGTCATTCGGCGCCCCCCGAAGTTATTCGGCGCATCAGACAGTGATTCGGCGCACCAATAAAGATTTGGCGCCCCAATAGTGATTCGGCGCCAGGAGAGTTTTGCCCCCAGAATTGCCTCCCTTTCCCCCCTCGTTACGCCCGTGGTAGGAACAAAACAATGAAAATAACGGGCAAAGAAAATCTATCCAAATCAGTCAAAAGTAACCGAGGTACAACGTTCAAAGCAGACAAGTAAACGGTACCAACCCGTTTGCAACACATTTGACATGGAGAGCGGTAACTCAGTGATACGATGTTCGCGCCTCAGTCAAAAATGTTTTGTTGATGTTCCACAGCCTCTCAAAGTTACTCGTCGCAGCGCCGAATGAACAAATGCGTTATCTTCAAAAATGTGGGAAAGAGTAACAGTTCGGGCTTCGACTTGCAGCATTGTGCCGTCACCAAAATATTCATCAGGAATGACATTTAAAATTTGATTGCTACTATTTGGTGATGCGTCTATCCGATCCGTCATTAGTCGTGAGAGTCTTTGACTTCACAGCGAAAATACAATTGCGGCTGAAATATTTTCGAAAAATCGAGGAAGAAATGTTTTAAGTAGATAATAAAAAAGTTTAGATCAAATGGTAAAGCAAGCAATCACCACACCGTTCAATTTTGCAACGGTGGCTGCTTTAAATTATTTTAGTAAAAACGCAGATTATAACTGAAGAGATCAATTTTAACATAAAGATTTTCAAGAAAATCTTGTTAAAAGCTCGTCTATTAAATGTTATTAAATGTCTAGAATAGATGTTGTTTTTACTTTTGCAACAACATGTTGTTCCTTTCTTATAACCTTTGCTTTTCTTTACCTCAAAATGTTAAACTTTTTAGACAATTTGAAAACGTTGTTGCACCTCTTAAAACTTATTTTAAAGTTTTTTTTCAACTTGAACATGTGTTTTCAGTTTTGGAAGGCTTAAATTACTGTCCAACACCTGTTTTTGTCAATACTCGAATCAAACATGTACGGCATGATAAAATTGCACTACTCTTTTTCGATATAACTGAATTAAAAAATACCAAACAAATTTAAGTTCAAAAATGCGTACCGAAAAACATCATCAACATCCATTCGTGCAGACTAATTTTAGGCATTTGATGATGTTTCTTATTTCTATACTTTTACTGCTTTCAGTTAACTGCGCTTTTTAAAGCTTATTAAACAAGATAAGAACAATGTTGCAAAATAAATCCGTTAGGTTTGTTTAAAAAAGTTCAAAAACGTTTTCGTCAAATTCTTCTCTGTAGAGCTTCATGTAGTAAGTAGGAAATCAGGTCAATCTTCATGAAGCTTTTTGTTGTAAGGGCATCAACTGATATTTTGTGTTTGGATGAAAGATGGAGGAAAGAGTTGCATCGACTACGAGTAAAAGCAGTTTGCCCGTGAGAGAAACATAAAACATCTCAGTCCCGAGAAATTGGTTTGGCCAAGTTTCTCTAGGTGTTTTCTCGTTTATTAATAAAAATCTGCATATTTCTCACCAAAAAAATAATTCAAAGTAACTGATCGAGAATGAAAGTCTGCAGGAATATGTACATACAACTTTACAGATTAAGTTTTTCAAGAGGAACAAATGAATTTAATTTTAAACTAGAATACATTGCAAATTATTCTGAAAAGTTGAAGTTTCAGTGCAGAAAATAACAAAACTACCATAGGCTTGAAGAGAATTAATCAAAATGAGGTTGTCGTACAAAAGCTGGAGAGGACGAGCAATACGACAGTTGAAGAGAAATATGCGATACCATTTATATGACAATGATTTTGCAGAATGCAATTGTCATTGCAAGTATACTGCTGTTAATTGTATTTATATTAGATCACTGTTAGACATCATATGCAGGTCTCGTTCGAATGAATTACTGATTAATCACGTTTTTGCAATGACTACGTCAGTTTTCTCCACGAGCAATCAGTCGAACACACAAAATTCAAGTTTATAATAAAAACATTTGCAGGAAGCATCAGCAAGCCATTGAATTGCATATTGCAAATTTATGTAAGCTACCTTTATGTTTTTTGAAGAATGCTGCCAAAAACAAAATTGCCTTTAGCGCCATGGTGCTTTGTGTATGATCAAAAGCATGAAAGAAATGATTTAATTTCTGTAAAGCAGCATTCGGACAAATAATAAAGAAAAATTTTCAATATTTTATTTGCAATCTGAAAGATGATTTCACAATTTACCAAAGGGTTTTCAGAAACTTTTTCTGATGTTTCAGAAACATGGATGTTTCAACGGAACTTGAGCCAGCTTTCACAAAAAAATCCTAAAGGCATTGAAAAGAAACTGATATTAAAAACTAGTGAATACCGTCTATTGACACGACTGCCTAAGCCCTAGTTTTTTTTAACAAAGACTGCAGACAATCAGAAAAATTACATTTGAAGACAGACGATTCTTACCGCAGCTAGAGTGCTTTCTGCTCGCAGCACTTGTGACTTGAACGTATGTTTACTGCTTCAAACGCCCAAGGTGAAGTAGAAAACAATTTAAATCACCGGTGATAATCCATCACTGTTCGTAATAAGTCAGATGCAACTTTGGTATACCACAAAACCACAAGAACGCATAGGCTAGACCAAAGTTGAGCATGCTGCGTAAAGTCAAAGTTTGGTTATACAGCAGACAAAATAAAGTAATACCCGAAATGGAAGTTCTTTTAATAAAGAATTGGTGCATTCATTGATTTGTACTATCAGTTTCAAAGCAACTTAGTTTTTTCACGTTCGAATCTAAGTTTGTAGATAAAAAAACACCACAAAAACATAAACACCTTCAAGCATCTTTGATGTCCGCGTAATGGCTTCGACTTAAAATGCTTCCTTGCTAAAGCAGTAATACCCTGCAACCGCTTTCGAAAGGGTATTTTAGCAACAGTTTACAAGGTAGCAGGGAAGATAATTTTGCAAAAGTCTTCTTGTACATTTTGTAAAAATTTATTAAAATTCTTGCATACCAACAGGAAAAATTTAACCAGGCTTTAATGAATTCAAGCTTTTCCTCATGAAATTTGCAATACTTCAAATGTCGGTGAAACTGATTTTACCAAGATACAGTATTTAGCTGAAATCAGTGGCGTAGGCAGCCCAAAAATTTTGGGGGGCTAAAATGTTTGATTTCAGGCGAAAAATACTATTTTGTTTAAGAAAACGCTTCTAAAAGCACAAAATGTCTATATTTTCAAAATTTTTTGGGGGGCATGGCCCCTTTGCCTCCCCTGACTGCGCCTATGGCTGAAATGATGGGTTTAACACATCAGGCAATACCTAAAACCAAGCGCATTGGGCATCATCGAAAAAGAAAATATCCAATATTTTGAAGGTATTGAAAAGAATTAAAAGCAGTTTAAAAATCCATTACTGCGAACATGGCTTAAATGCAACGGCTCTCTTAGCGGCTAAGCTACCAACTATAATTTTTTATTCCTTAGCACAAACTTCTGCATTTTTGCAATCTAGACACCACCAACAAATATCTAAATTAAAAAGACATTTCCAATGTGTACGATCCCAACTGCTTTTGTTTTTCTTATAAATCATACCAAATTTTCCATAGCTCAGTTACGTCTTTCAAAGTTAGCACTGAGTTTTTAAAAATGAAAACAACTTTGATGTTTCTCAAAACAATTTTCACTTGCAAAAATATATCACAACAACCTTCACCACAAAAAAATATTGTCATAATGTTCCTCATGTTAATTCCCCACCATGCTAACACATCATCTTTATTGCCTGAATGCAATATACTTGTTTTAGCTTTGAAATGCAGTTGACTTCTTCAAAAATACTAACAGTTAATCAGTTTTGTTTGTTTTTTTCTCAAAAACTATTTCAGCTTTTCTCTAAATGTAAAAATCAAAATGCATTTTCCTTCTCAAAGCTGGAGCTGAACAGCACATCGCTGTTGGCAACTTGAAATATGGTTTGGACAACCGTATCACAAACCACTTAAGCATTCTCATTCACTGAACGCGAAGTAACTTTTTCAATCACTTGTTTTTCTCCAACAGGATGGTTCTTGAGATTTTCTCGCTCTTCTGTCCTGCACAGGCTTTTTGTTTCATGCGCGACATCGGCACAGCCATAAAACAAGATTGCCTGAAGCAACTGAGAGCTTATCGTCGAAAAAAACGAGATCGGACCAAAATGAACCTTGAAATGCATCAGCACTGTTTGCCAAACTTTGCAAAACAACAGCTCTAGTGTGATCAAGCCGATGAAGAACCTCTTGCTTGAAAAGATTTGCAGTCTACAGGCCGTTCTGTGCCTTTCCTGAGTGGTTAAAAGTGACTTTGCCAAACATATAAAGCATCAAATGAAAATCTGTATTAGTCACGTATGCAATCATAAATAGCATTTCTAAATTACAAAATTGCATTCCATGTGATTTGATTTTATTCCGTTTTCAAAATGCTTCAGTGGCTATCACATTAAACCATGATGTTTGGAAAGATGTGGACTTCAGTGCTGTTATAAAATGTTGTAACCACCAAATGATAAATCAACCGCAGTTTCAATTTAAGGCGATATTTTCGATGTGAATAATCCATAGCAGCAAAACCACTGCTCAAACCTAAGCACTCCCTCAAACTTGCAAATTAATACTACTTTCAAAAATCTAAGTAGTTACTTCAAAGCTGAACAATCAAAACTACAACGAAGCTTCGAAACTAGAAATACAAGAGGAAAACTTCCTTTGCCTTGCACACGGCACGTCTTTGTCTAGCTGTAGCCCTGCGTACAGCGTGGTAGATACTTACAGGCTAAACCATCCAAAACACACGTACAGCACGCCAGGGACATTTTGCCTCTGACTCCTCAACTCTGTAGCAGCTTACATTGCAAGTGTTTCAACTGTTTTTGTTCATACAATTTTTTGAGCGCTGCAAACCTATTGAAAGCAAGACCTTTCTGTATATCGGTGAAAAATTTTAGCAAATTACAGTTACACAAAACAATCTTTCAATTACAATTACACGGAAATGTGTAATTAGATTCAGCTCAATTAAATATTGTGTTTCATCTAACGCTCTTCAATAATTAGCAGTACTTGTTATTTCAGGAGCTCTGGTCTGGTAGAATTTTCTATTGTTGACAGCTTCATTTGCATTGTATACCAAGAAATGAGCTTTACATCAGACAGTATCATGCTCATCTTTAGTGAGCTCAGCGTTGTAATACTGCGTATAGCTGGGACCCTCCATCTAAACGATTTCCTTGTACTTTGTCCGCAACCAAATTTCTGTAAAATCGTTTATTAGCAAAATTAGAAAGTGCTCTGCAAGCACGGCTCCTCAAAGCTATTTAAAATGATGACTTGACACAGTAGCGTAGCCAGCCCAAAATTTTGGGATGAGCCATATATTTTGACTTTAGGCGAGCAATAGTATTGGGTGTGAGACGCAGTCTCTCGAAGCACAAAACGACAAGATATGCGAGAAATTTAGGGTGGATGGACCCTTTGCCCCCCCCTGGTTACGCCTATGCTTGACAGGGTCACCAACCATGCTGTTGCGAAAACTCCAATGCTAAGGGAAGCACTCACCGAGCATGTATCATGGGATTAATGCTGCATCTATTTCGGGTCGCTGATAAATTTTCACATGGTTTCCGTTCACATTTGAAAAACATTGCGGATGACATTTACTTCCTCACTGGTTAGACTTCCCGCTTTTTCCAGGTCATGAAACCATATATTTTAGCAAACGAAGGTAAAAAGCCGTTGCAAAAAGCAGGGAGCAAACAACAAAATCAATGAACAACTCCCTGTGATAAAGAGTATGCACGACACGACAGATTCACTTTCGAAAAACAAACATATGCCCCATCGCGAAAATTCTACTTGTATTCCCTAGGTCAGGAGTTCCCAACCATTTTTGACCCAAGACCTACTTTTCAAGTAGCCAAGCTACCGAGATCTGCTAGTCCAATGTCAACCTCACAGACTCCGGACTGCAATAACCTTCCTCACAGTTATTTTTCTTGTTGGGCTTGGGATGCAAGACACCATTCCAAGGGGTGCGAGAAGCGTCCTTTTTGATGACAGGAAATTGACCAATCCATTACTCTCCCGCGTTTTTTGATTTGCTTTTGCAATGGATTATAGACAAAAACGCGAGTTTCGTTCAAGCCTACGTGTCACGATATTAATTATTCGCGTAAACATCAAAATCTGAATGGGATATTCAAAGTATTGGCTTTGTATGCACTTCCGGCGTTCCTGCTGTGCTGGTAAATAAATCTTGGTTTTCTTCATTGATGAAACAGGAGATTTCACACTAGCAAGGTACTCACTGTTTCCTTCATCGACATGCTTTGGCATCAAAGCCTTGCTTTCGAAATTGAAGAAAGTCCTTGACATTTCTGTACAGACCCTTAACTGCGTTAGGTTTCGTGCTCTAAATCACCGCTTCTAAGTCACTTAGTGAAGATTTTGGATGTAAGCATACAGATTTACTTTTCCACACGGAAGTCCACTGGCTCTCATATGGGAGAGTTTCAACCTGCTTTGAACTGCGAGAACAAACCATAGTCTTTCTCGAGGAACGCCACTGTGATCTGCTTGCGGAATTGCAATCGCAAGAATTCAACCATATCTTAGCGTGCTAGTGTGACATATTCCTTCGTATCTATAAATGACCTAAGTTTATCATTTCAAAGCAAAAATATAAACATATTGAAAGGCTTTGAAAACCTAAATGCGTTAAAAGCAGAGGCGTATACTCAGGGTGTGCCAGGTGTGCGGAGCATATCCTGTGAAACTAAGCAAGACGTGACATTTTCCAGATCGTGCAATCAAGTGAAAGTCACAAGAAAGCTAGAAAGATAATTATGTACTTTCCAGCACGAAGGTGTGCTCCACAGGGCCGGCCCTGGCAGGTGCGTGGCCCAATACAAGACCTAGGCCCGGGGCCTCTCTGAGCAGTGGTGTTATTACGTCATCGTGCTCAGTCAACCGTGCTTAGGACTTTTTGTTGAAGATATTTTAGCACAATAACTATATGAATATCACAAAAGACGGAATAATGTTGGAATTGATCTGTGTGTAGACTACATGATAACACAACAGTTTCTTTTATGGGGAGTGGCCATACCTCATGTGTCCCCCAGCTACGGTCATGTTTATGAATAATTGCATACTGCTGTGGTGGTCATTAGACAGCGTACCGCTATCACTCGTAATCAAGCCAAAAGTTATAAAGGAAGCTCTGCAGTGGATTGGCGAGCGCAAGTGCAAGGTTACGTCAATCAAACCAAACTGACAAGTGAATTGAGCTTACAATGCAATTACTTAGCTAATGTTGAACGACACTTTCGTTCGAATAAGAACTGACTAGGAAAAACTGTTAAAATATGAACTGATTGCTGATCTCACTTTCGGTAACCACAATCAGTGTTGCCACTCTGTTGTTACGCCGACGCGTTCTTGCATAAAGGTAACGTCAGTGCACATGATCAACTATCCGCTTTATGACGCAATGCACGAAAAATCAGACTTCACAAGAGAGTAACCATTGCATCTGCCAAAAGTTCCCCCAAAGCTCAAGTTTATAGAACAGGGGTTAACAGCCTTTCTCTGATCATGTACCCCTTTAGCATTTCGTTAGATGAGAATGTACCCCTAAAATTTCTTATGAAAAAAAGGCTGAGTAAAATACCAAAAATCTACTGAATTTAAAAGAACTTTTAGAATTTTGGAACTATAAAGGTAGACCCCGTTTTTATGTCTCAAAGGTAACTTGTTGCAAATGTACAAAAATCGTACACCTTCAGATAGGCAAACGTACCCCTGGGAGTACATGCATCCCAGGTTGCGAAACTCTGTTATAGAACTTATTCATTCTTCATTATGCATAGACTTGGAATGTAAACTGTCTTCTATATGAATTAGAAATAGAATGTACAAAGATTTTTCAGCTACCATGTCACAGTTGTAGAAACATTTATCAAACGCAATATAAATTGCGCATGGTTGATTGATGAAATAGAAGCATATAGCCGCCAAATTTATTGATAAACAGAAACGAGCAAGCCGGATGACATTCACAATTTTTGCCTTGCCTAATTAAGTGTCCTTTACGTTTATGAACCTGCATGGACTTTGAAGTGGTGGTTTTTCTACCTACCGATTTACGCTTGCAAATAGGGAAATCACAATTAAAGTTTGGTGGGGCGGCAAATGATGAGTACTTGCACGACCGACAAGTAACGCCGAATAATTTTGTGGACAAAGTAAAGAAGGTACTTGTGCGAACACTTCAAAAATTTTTTCCATGATTTGCGTGAGATTTTTGGCTTCCACAGGGCAACAGGTCCAACCTGTCATCTTTTGTCGTTTGTTTCAATTTGAGACAATTATTTTGTTTTGACAGAATATTAAAATATCTAGTCTGCGTCAAAATCTTTTATGAAGCAAAACTGCAGCCTTTGTCGAAATGCAGATAACCCGCAACCAATCAAAAACTTTCCAAAACAGAAGATTCTTTCGAGAACTAAACAACGTTACGTAAGCAGAACAGCCATCAAAGGTAATACGATAGACACTTGTCTTGACCGGTTCATTGCAAGTTGAATCACTACACACCTTGTTTGCAGTAGCTGTAGGTCTACTTCAGTCTCAACTGGTGTTAGTAAAAATCAAATTCCATCCATGAAGAGTGGGACGCAGTGGAGCGCAGATATAACGCTCGTTTGATAACATAATTAGAGGAAATCCATCGTTCATTCAAACGAGATAATTATTTGTTGACAATGCGACATATAAGTTTTCATACAATTCTCGTGCGCAAAGAGTATCTGGCCAAAATAAACCTTCCCAACCACCACGGCGCGGGACCCAATTCAGCCGGATCGGTTGCATCATCTTAAGGCCGGCTCTGGTGCTCCATCCCAGGCGCACACGTGTGCTCGGCTGCTCTCGTATTCGAAGAGATATTTGCGCAAACCGTTTTTGTAATTGTGAGCTCCGCTGTTCCAGGGCTAAGTAAATTTTACTCCCCCGTTTGTTTGTTTGTTTGTTTGTTTGTTTCTATGTACAACCCTGGGTGTGCGACATTCCAGGCGCACACCTGCAAAGCTCGAACATCATAATCGACAAGACATTCGCGCAGAGCCGCAGTTTATTTCTGCAGTTGTGACCTGCGCTGTTCCAGGGTTGAGTGTATTTTACTCCCTTGTTGTTTCGATTTGGCAACTCTGGATGTGCGTTATTCCAGGTTCACACCTACTGGTCTCGACTGCTTGTATTCAAAAAGACATTCGTGCAGACTGTTTTTGCAGTTGTAATCTGCGTTGTTGTATGGCTGAGTGTGTTTTGCTCCTTGGATTTAACGTTCAGTCTGATCTTTTTACAGTTATCAGTGCTTGGTCGTACCGTTGAGTGTATTTTGCACCTGCATTTTAAGTTGGAGCGCTGATACTTTAAAGTCAATATAATGACATATGAAGTTATACAACAATGAATAAGGAGGGTGCATGTATAATGATATGCATTATGTCCAAAAACTTCGCCAAAACGTTGGATTTGAAACGTGAATCTGACGTCGCATTGTGACGTTACAAACAGCGCACACCCAGTAACATAACCACCATACGCCACTGGTTAAAAGATAAGTTGTCTTTATGCGTCTGTGGTTTCTGCGAGTGAAAACAGGGAATTATTCAAATTTTTCATCACCTGGAGTTTGATTCCTAGTGTTTGTGAAAAAAATGTGGCTCATTTGGAAGTGCTGTCGACGTCGTAGATATTTCGACGTAAGGAAGATAGAAACTTCTGAAGAATGATTTACGAGTCCATACTCCTTCAATTTGGGATCAAATGTCATATGACGGAGAACTTGAAGAAGACCTTTCAGAACCGCGTTCAAATCGTGTTCCGGGGTGCAACTTGAGTGCAGGGACGCCGACGGAGCAGCGGTAGTGCAGGAGGGAGGCAGTAAAAAGTTGAGGGTAATGGAAACTTATGAAAAGCAAAAAAATGGTTATCAATATGCTTGTTTCTGCTCAGCAACAATGTTGACCGCAGAAATATTAACAGAAATAACAGAACACCACTCTGAATTTTCTGGGTGCGTGAATAGCTGCAATAAATTTGTTTTAAGACTATTTTGATAAACCATGAAATTAATTTTGTCATGATACTGTCATGAAAAGGCACCTCCGCCCCCGTTTCCCCCCTTTTGAAAGGACAGGGAGGCAATGCCCCGCTCTCCGGCGTTCCCGTTTGAGAGAAAAACTTTGGAAGAGCATTGGTTCTCGGTTATGGTTATGTTTCCAAGACTTTGTGAAACTGCACCAGCTGTGCTCATTCCATTTGCGACAACATTCCTGTGCGAGTCAGGATTTAACACTCGTTTGTCAATGACGACAAACTTTAGAAATCGCTTGAATGCGCAGGCAGACATGTGTGTTGCTATCAGCAATAAATTTCCACGTTTTGAAAAATTCGTAACCAAGAAACAGGAACAAGAGTCATTGAACTAAAATTAATAGGGAAACTTCTGGAGATCAACGTTTTCATTTTGTTATTTTCGACATATTTCAAGCAACGTTTTCATTTTGTTATTTTCGACATATTTCAAGGAAGTCATTGTTTTTTGTAGAGTATATTCAAATTTTAATCTGAGCCAGAGACATCTGGTAGTTCTAGATATCCCTGACCTGAGCAATGACCGGGTTACAAAATCATCAATCTGTGTTGGGTTGAGTTGATTTTATTTGGCGATAATTAATATTCAGCTAGAAAAAAACACAATTCAGTGCAAGGACGCCAGGGCATTGAAGGAACCGGAAGTTTGTCGAGTCGATGCCCCTCAGCAGTTAAATTAGCTTTGTTACTGTCCAGTTTCAACTCGTGGTGGTGCATATATGTGGAAGGAGCTGCTAGATGATCAACACAGTTGCGCAGGGGGTGCTAGGTCGCAACCGGTCTCTCTCGGTGGATGGGTTG
>Ga0210059_1011418_pt1:0-12500 | contig 13585 bp, 8 predicted proteins | sample Ectturendosymbi2_FD_188042 | JGI IMG/M metagenome (GOLD analysis project Ga0210059, IMG submission 188042) | Ecteinascidia turbinata endosymbiont from Florida, USA - Sample 2 (SPAdes) (version 2) | ecosystem: Host-associated > Tunicates > Ascidians > Unclassified | place: Key West...
CTGTAAGCTTTGCTTGCAATTTTCAGGACTGAGGATGCGTAATTTTACGTGAAATCGATTTCCTATTAAAAATTTGCTGATCGATTCCTTGCTTACACCCATCGTGGAAAGTACATACCTTCTTCCTCGTCGCAACTTGAATAGCGCTCCCAGTGGTAATTTGTGAAGTTATATTATTATCGACGTCACACTATTTCAACCAACCATGTGCTGCCTGGTGTTATGAACTTACTACTGAGTTGTATGTATCTTTGTGTTCCCTTTTCTTAGATCGTTAGCGTCCACCTTTTGGTATTTGATTCAGGTGTTACCCGCCCTGACTCCACGGAGAAAAAAGTACTCTTCCGTAAAGTAGGGTTAGAATATATTTTCAATCGTTTCATGCTAGTTGGGAAAGTATTTACCTAATATGTGTGCCACTGATGATGCGTAGTTAAAAAACTGCACTAAGCAAGAGTTAACAAAACAAACATGGAATTGAATAGCCTGCGTATGGTATACAGTAGGTCATCAGTGGTCTTCAAACTTCTTTGTACATAAGACCCTCTATAGGACTTTGCTTGAAAATCTCTCCCGCCTATGATTTTAACATTGTCTAAAAATTTTTTTTTTGTTTTAAAAATAATTAAGTGCCAGGCTATTACATTACGGGCTATCTAGTTATTCGCACAAAACAAAAATGAAATGGATTTGACATAGAATAAATATTCATTTCCAGAAATCAACTAGTTCCAACTCAATGAACCTAGTACCTTGTCGTGTGTGTCACTGTGTGTTGTTTTATCTAGAAGGTTTTTCAAAGCAGGTTGCAAGTTTAGTTGGTCAGCTTAAATCAAGTGTTGCGTGACGTTTCCCCAGTCTTGTTTGTATCAAGGCGATTATTGTGGCATTTTTATTATGTATGTGCAGTACTTGACAGAAACCTTGCTCAGCAACATACAACATGAATGTGGGAAACACTAGTAGTAGACTAGTACTACTAGTATCAGCTTAACTTTTCTCAAAGTTCTAAACTAGAAAAGCTCACTGCAGTTTGATGTGAAAATCTGACCAACCATGTGAATGCAAAAAATACTAGCACAATCTCGATTTTCGTGTTGGATGTTGATGAAATGTTCCTTGATGGTGGAATTGCATTCGCTTATGCTAGCTAATTGGAAAAAAGGGTGCCTTGGAAATGGCGGAACTCCATAAATAGCGGAGCTTGGTTGTGGAGGTTTCATGACGTAACTGAAGTCGCTAAAACTGATATTTTGCGTTGAGCAATGAGAACTAAATGGTAGTAAAAATAATTGTACTGCAACAGGTGATATTACACTACATTAAAAAAAGTGTAGTTTGAAGTTTGATAATTTTTGGTTATCTGAGTTTCACAACCGTTCGGGGATAAACAGTTGGTTTCAACAGTTGTGAATGTATAAAATTTATAAGCATCACAAACTTCCATGCTTTCCATGTTTAAGGGAAATGCATATTAAGTTACAATGATACAACATTTTTCCTCCACTTTTTTGCTTTTGCAATGCACGTTTTTTCCACTTTGGTTACGTCATCACACCTCCGCAACCAAGCTCCGCCTTTTACAGAGTACCGAAAAAAAGGTGTTTCTCCTAGTCACTTTCTACGCGATCCAAATTTTGACGTGATCACCACAACAAAATGACTTCTTATCAAACCTCAAAAAACAATGGTGAAAAAGATTTTTGCACTCTTTAGTTTAGCCAAGATGGGGAATGGTCGGACTTACCTGCTTTGGTCAATTTTTAGCTGAGCACCACAACGGAAAATATCGTCAAAAAACAACTAACTCTGAACCTTAACCCTAACCCTGACTTCTAGTAACGAGTAGCCTAGTTGTTTTTTTAACGATATTTTCCTTTGTGGTGCTCAGCTAATAATTGACCCTTGCTTCTTGCTGGTCTAAGGTACCCTTATCCTAACTTACAAATTTCTGGTTATATTCTAACTCTTACTCTGTCATAAGTCAGATGAACAGTGCACAGCTAATTTCACAATGCACAGCAAAAGTTTTTCAGTGTTTTTAGTGAAAACACTCGAATTGACTGAAAAAAAACAATCAATCAGCACATTTCAATTCTCAGTGCATAGTTGATGGCAACGAATAGCCTAGATGTTTTTAATGCCATTTTCTAATGTGTTTAGTAAGAAACTGACTCGTTTTTTTGCTTACGAAACATTGTTTTGCCAATGCCTTAGGGAAGGCTATAGTATGAAGTCTTGTTTCGAGGCAATGTTGCTAGTGATAGCGCATATGATGGTTAGTAGAGGGATTTGTGACAGTTCACAATGAAAAATAATTGGAAACTTGTGATTAATATTCCCGGTCGATTGAAAATGTCGACGCGATAATTAGGTAGCTGGAATTTTATGATTCTTTGGCCGTTTTTAGTATCTTCAAAGAAGTTGAAGTTTTTCCGTGTTAAAAAATGAAGTTTGACTAATTGGCTGTATTCCAATAGCTAGCTATATCAGTATTTTAGTAATTTCCAACAAACAAAGTACAGTATAATGAAACGAACTAATGTGAGAAAAGTCTAATTCTGCACATGCTGAGGTATGCAGGCTGGCAAATTTTATTGTTTGATGTCCGTTTTTTTGACACTGACCCTGCAAAGACTGGATTAACGAACTTAGGGAACTACTCAGTGCAACAGTTTCTCTACTCTTTTATCTTATGTAAAACATTACAGGTGACAATAAATTTAAATTCATAAGCTTTGTCAAAACTGCCGTAATTCACTGGTTGCCTCCTAACCGGTGACATTCTCTGTGGCCTTGTAGAGCTCGACTGATGAGGTTTTTTTGGCCAATACTGATGTTTTTCAATTTTCCTTGCTGATATCCGATGCTGATACCGATATTTTTGTATTACTCAAGCAGTTATCTATTTTGCATTATGAGGTAAAATAACCACTCCTGGAGCTATTTTGCCTTCAGCCAAACATTTTCAAACTACAGCTGAAAGACATTACAGTGCATATTTTTCTTCAGGCCATATAAACAAAGAAAATAATTTCACAAGTTACAATTATTTTATGAGGCAAGATATACACTCCTGTTATGCCTTGTGAGGCAAAATATACACTCCTGGATCTATTTTGCCACCAGCTGAACATGATTGGCTGAACTGGTCACATTAACAAGTTTTGACAGCGTGACTGCCTTAGTTGACTGTGACATCTATAAATGGGTCAGTCTGAGAGACAAGTAATTTTATTATTTCAGTGCTGGCAAGCTGTTAGCAGCTTCCTTGCATTGTGTGAAATTTAGGCTAAACTTAAACCCTTGTTTCTTTATGTATTGTACTTGTCACATGACCATTTCAACCAGTTGTGTTTGACCAAAAGGATGGTTTAATCCATTGTGCCTACTGCAGTCCATAGCAATTTAACTCTAAATCAAAAAATGCACAAACAGCAAACATGTGTTGCGTATAAGTGGGCTTATTCCTTGTGTAGACATCTGTGCCTACGCTCAGATGCCATAAGTAAAAAAATGCGTGACGCATTGAAACCATCACTTCACTGCGATGAAGAACCATACAACATCGAATTCTGTGCAAACCTGGGTCCTGCTTACTGTGACGTAGGTAGTTTCTTGATGCATGCTGAACGCAAGACTGTCTAGCCTAGAGAGACTTCGTTAAAACAGCCAGCCAACACAACAGCACATAACCTAGTTTGTTCGCAGACAATCATGTGTTTACCGCACCAAAACCTACAAGCGAATGTTACATCATAGAGCGTTTTGTTGGGACTTTTGTACTACTGTCTACATGCACGAAGGCTCTGTGCGCTAGGAACAGGACAGAGCATTTGTGTTAATCAATCAGGGTTAGAGGCGAAGTAGCAACTTGGGTTTCCAAACGCTCCATGCAGAGCAACAGTGCAACACTTTTATGAGCAAATATTGCCAATATATATCGGCGGAATTTTGCCGATACGATACATCAGCAACATCGTCATATCAGCCGATGTATATCGGTGTGCCGATACATCAGCCGAGCTCTAGTTACTAGTTAGTTGCAGTGAAGCGTTATACAGGACGATGTTAGTTTGACTGTTCTGTCACCAGTCTGATGTCAATGTGTTTTATAAGCTTTGTTACAAACCGTGGAGTCAGCAATGCACCAAATGATTTGGTTCAAAAGTACTGCATGTTTTTATTTTTCAAGTCAATTCAAAATGTTAGTATCTTTTTAGGCAGTGGGTACAGAACCATCAATGGATCTTTAAATTAGAAACCTTATTTGACCATCTCTTGTAACGTGATAGTAACGCATGACGAAAATGCAGTAGGCTTGGTAGAAACATACTGAATGTAAAAGGTAAATCTTAAATATAACCCTAACCGCAACCCTAACCCCAATGCTGACCTAATGCTAAGCTAACCGTAACCTAACGCTAAACCTAAAGTTTGAAAAGTTTTGAGAAAAGATAAACTAGTGTAATGATTTGAAACTTGCAACCACCAAAACGAAAGTCACCAAGGTGAGAGGCGAACCGAAAACCATTGGCATACCGGACTAAGACATATCTGTTACGCTACTGGAATAACGCTGATCGAGTGACAAACTAACAGCTTTATGCGAGCCACGTCATACGAGGTGCTATGGTCAAATAAGGTTTGAAATAAGAATATCCAAGGGTGGTTCCATAGCTACTTCCATCTTTTAACATGCAGAATCGCTTCCCTTGAAGCTGAAATTGCCCACCAAATCTGGTCAGCCATAAAAACACGCTCATAACCCTTACAATTATCCCTGGGAGTTATTTTGCTCATGTTGAAGACCACTGGTATAGGTGCTGCATGGCAGAGAATACAATAGAATGTCCTTTATTTAAAGTGTACATTGCATGTAAAGCAAATAACAGTCTTTGTTTATTGAAGAATTTTTTCAATGTGAGGTGAAAGTGATATAGCCAGTTTTTTTTTAAGTTCGGTTGACCTGATTTATCCCTGAAAAGATTTAAGTTTAGATTATTTCTTTCAAGTGAAACAGGCCCATAGCCAGGTTAAGGTTTGGGGGTAAAATATATTTTTAGATTTTTTTATATATAAAACAAATTTTTCAGGGCACATAAAATATTAAGAGGGCACTGCCCGCAATGCCCCACCATGGCTACGGGTCTTAGCAAGAGTAAGCACCTACTTGTCGAAAGTGATGTAATAATTGTAATTTTAACATGTAGTAATAATTAACCCAAAATGTGATACATAGCCAAGATGCCCATAACGATCATTCATCAGTACAACTGCAATAGAGATACAAGTGAAGTAGAAAAACTATTAATTTAATGAATGATAGGAGAAAGTGTGCCCTGCCCCCATGTGACATTTGAGGGAATACATGTGAATATGTGCCCTGTGAGAAATATATGCAACTGTGGTATTCTGTCATCGTCCATTGGTAGGTAACTGCGTTACATCTTTGTGGTCTATGTTGATAAACCTAATTTTGGGTAAAACAAACCCAAAAAGATATTTTACCCAAATTTTGTTTTTTTTACTTGTGTGATAAACTGCAGTTTTCATAGCTGGGTTTCTTCTTTTGTCAACGTTTGTAATGGTTGTTTCAGGGCAGGCCATTTGCCCATCTGCATGCATTAATCTAGATAGTTCAGCAGCAAGCACAACATTTGTAGCAAATTCTTGCTTTGTTTCTGCTAGCCTTCCTATTGACTGCCAGAAGTAACATAGTGAGTCTATAGTGTAGTGAGAAGTAACAACAAAAATAAGAACTTTAAACAGGTTGAAACTTCAGCAACAGAAGAGATAGTGGTACATAAAAGCAGAGGTGTTGGTTTTATTTATCTATATTCAGAGTCAACCTATATGAATGTAAGTGCTGGAGAAGGCTATGCATATAATTAGTAGGTAATTTATAAAAACTTAACTTTTTTCAGAGGAGTAAGGCAACTTACCCGTTCAGTCCCGCGAAAACTACGTTTCATGCAGAGCTTTGCAATCCTATAACTCGCCAGGCGATTGAGCTAGAGAGCTGTTCAAACCTTCTACGGAAGGTTTGCAAAGTTCTACAAGAAAAGTGGCGCACGCGGGACTTGAAGGGTTAATCTATATTTAAGGTGTTTGTTGCAGTGGCATAACTGACAGGGGGAAAAGGCATATTGCCCCCCTCCTGGCACACTAAATGTGAAAACCAAGCCCCCGCTTAGTTTATATTCCCATTTCAGTGCTTCTGTGGTTTTCAGTATTTTTTTGCATTTTTCAGAGTATTTTCCTTTATTTAGGGTTTTAGTAGGCTATAGCCATCCACATCTTGATTCATTATCATTTCTCAAATTTTTTCTGAGTGTTGGCTAGTGGGCTGGATGCGGTGGCCCGGGGGCCTCTTTCAGTTACATTTCCCCCTGGCTCAAACCTCTAGTTATGCCACTGGCTTGTTGACTGCACAAACATTTTAGTAAACAATCAATATGATTTTTCTTTTTTCCAGTGCTTAATCCTTACAGATTAGTATTTTCTTTTATTGCATTCATTCATATTGTATGTTGCCTGAAAATATACTTACATCAAACCATGAAAATGGGTTTTGTATTTTTTCTGAGGATGTTTCCAAGACAAATGTAATTGTGATTGTGATTACTTTCAATGTAATTGTAATCGATTACATTGTGATTTTGTTTATTTGTAATCATAATCGAGCATGTGACAAGTAATCATAATCAATTACATTTGTGATATAATCGCCTCCTGTCTGGTAGGCTGTAGTCTAGTGTAAGATAAAAGCTGTTGCCTCCAATAAAACTAAGCTACGAAGAAGCTTTTCTGAGTTTGTGTGCAAATGTTAATGACAAGGTTTTGACCACTTGATAGCATTGTATATTTTTAATGTACATTTGCATGTAAATTAACGGTGTTAATTGAAATTCATCAGGTTCTTCTCAGGGGTAATGATATTAAAAATGTTATGAACCACTGGTCTAGCCTAAAACTTCCATGAACTGCGAGTTGTTCAAGTAGTCTTACCCAATGTTTCAGTGTTAGGATCATTAATTTTGTTTGACACAACTTGAGGTTTGTGTGAAATTATGAGCCTGTCTTGTTGAAACTTCACAAATTAAGCTTTTTATGGATTTTTTGATGGTGGGTCAAGGATTTTTCAAAGATGAGCTTGATTGGTTGTATTTGAAGTTTTCAGAATATAATGAAAGGAATGTTTGTTCCTTTTATGTTAGAAGAAAATGAAGAGTAAGCATGTCCAAAGCTAAGTGAAGTTTTGCAACCAAACAAACATTTAAAAAATTTTGCAACTAAACGGCTTAATGTTTATGGTACGTTTGTCATATTTTTCTGTTTTCTGTAAGAAGCTTGGAATTTTTCCAAGTTGTTCAACCAACATTCCTCTGTGATATTTTGATCCATCAATTTTACCCTTGTGCTTGCATTTGCCATATATATTACAACCTTTCAAAAAGATGTTCATAACTGCGATTTTCCTCAGATCTGTAGTTTTATAATTTGTAGGTAATATATTAGTAGGTATATTTTGTTAAAATGGAGTATTTGAAACTGCTTATTTTCAGTGGAAGTCTTGTGCTATGCAGTTTAACATTCACAGGTAAGAAAATGATGATGCAGTGACATTGATCTGAAGAAAATAGTGTTTTTGACAACTTGCTAATTCCACTTTGAACCATTTGTAGTTGCACTAACACTGTTCTGTAAAGAATATGTATAGATAGTTGCATGAACAGTGCTATGTAAACTTTTTCAATCACAGTTTTCATATTGTTGCCATCGGAAATCCCGAGCGGCATGTGCACGAAGCTTCGCACTGTGGCAGCAAGCAACAATAGAGATCATGCTCGCAATCTCTTACTATTGCTTGCTCGCGCCACATATATAATGGTTTTATTCTTCACGCACATCCCGTTCGTGGTGAATCACATAATCAACACAACGCCACCGGAGAGGTTGCAACAACATCCCGTGCTTTTTACAACGAACCACACCGACTGCGCATTCTCTGTGTGAAGGCTGAACTCGCACGACCTCCACATCCTGGTCACAGCACCATTTTGTTGTGATCAAAATCCCGAGCGGCATATGTGCAAAGCTTCGCACTGTGGAAGCAAGCAACAATAGAGATCACCCAACGAGATCACTCTATTATTGCTTGTTCGCGCCACATATATAATGGTTTTATTCTTCGCACACATCCGGTTCGTGGTGAATCACACAATCAACGCAACACCATTGGAGAGGTTGCAACAATATCTCTGGTGACGACACCCATCAGACCTCAAAAGCTAGAAGTTGTGTATTTTGCTTGAGCACTCATTAAATGTTGAAAAGGTAGATGAGACACTGGTGCTGAACTGTAGTAATCTCCAATTTAACGAACTATATGTTTCTGTAACATTGAAGTGAAATTTCAAATAGTGTATATGATTCACTGGTTTTCAATATGACGTTAGCCTTGTGTACAATGTTATTGCTTTTCTTGAATTCACTGATGTGAGCATCATTTCTTTTTAGAGAAAATCTCTAAAATTAAATTTTGCTCTTTTTCAAAATTTCAGATGCGATTGCAGTGATGTCAGTAGATCTCGGTTCCGAATGGATGAAGATTGCAATCGTCAAACCTGGAGTTCCAATGGAAATTGTCCTGAATAAGTCAGCAGCAGTAGGCTAATAATTCCAAATCTTCTGTAGTCTTTATTTATTGAAGGTTTACTTTGTTATGATAAAACTTTAATGCACTTTTATCATGCATTCTTTTCTTTGGTGCATGTGTCTCATTGAAGTTAAATTAATTTATTGAACACCTTCACTGCCAAGGTAACTCTAGCAATTCACACGAAAAACAAGCATGTGCACGTGTCTTTGCCTAGGTATAACTCTGGCGCCAAATGTGCTAGAGAGCTGTTCAAACCCACAAAAGACTCCGCAAGTCTTTGAGTCCGCAACAAAGATTTTTTTTGAGTTTTGGGCTTGGGATTTTTTGTGAGTAGTGTCATAAGCGGAGCACTTTTAGGTAGAGATCGACTGCTATGGCTGTTTTGGGACTGATACCGATATATCGGCCATTCATGAACCGATAACCGGTATTTCTAAAATTGAAATCTTGTTTTCTGCTTCATTATCAACAATATAATATATTTTATGCCTTACCTTTTTTTCAAAAACTTTAAAAATCAGGATTTATGAGCTAAAATTTTTCAGATTGTAGTAATTTCAATGTTTTGCTGTGCTTTTTAATTAATCTGATTAATGATGATGCTGTTGCAATCAGAAATCCTGAACGGCATGTGCGCAAAGCTTCATGGTGTGGCAGCAAGCAACAATAGAGATCACGTGCTCCGATCACTTTTGTATTTCTTGTTCACGCCACATATATATGGTGTTATTCTTCATGCACATCCTGTTCGTGGTGAATCGCACATTCAACGCAACACCAACTGAGAGGTTGCAACAATGCTTTTGTTTCAGCTGCGACAACTGACGCATGCTTCATGGTTCATCTTGTCTGTGTGTTAATGAAAACGCACTTGCTAGTGTTGCTGCAAGATAGCCGTCTTGACTTGCTGACATGCTGGGGTTTTGAGTTCAAAAGTTATGATTCAAAATAAACAAATAATTGATTAATCCCATAATTACATAATTAACTCTTTGGCGTCCGGCTGCTTTCGGGGATTTTCGAAAAATAACGCCTAAACACACGTGGCTTTGCACGGGAATTTCTCCAGTCCGATATGCTCTACAGACCCGGTAAAAGTCTCAAAAGACGTGGCAAGTCTTCTAGTCTGCACTCGAAAAAATTTTTTGCCTGGGGGGTGCGGGTTTTTTGTAAGTGACGTCATAAGTGGAGGGCTTTTAGGCCACCTTGGCCCACTTTGCCTGGCCTTGGGTGCCAACCCTTAGGTGGTAGTATTTCGCTGAAGTTTTTACTGTAAACTAGGCTACAATCTGAGTCTTTTGATACTTTGAATGACCTGCTGGGGTTTGGGGTTCAAAAGTTGCGATGTAAGTTAGTAAAAATATTTGACTAATTAGATAATTAATTAATTTGTTTATTTTAGATCATAACTTTTGAACCAGAAACGCTAGAAAGTCGATCAAAGGCTCAAAAGACTCGGACTCGAGCCTAGTTTCCAATGAAAACTTCAGCGAAACACTTTGGCCTAGCGATTGGGCCCTAGACCAGGCAACATGAGCCAAAATGACCCCAAAACTACTTCACCTATGACGTCAGTCACAAAAAATCCGCACCCCCTGACCAAAAAATATTTTTTCGAGTGCAATCTACTAGACTGGCCGATTCGTTTGAGCCCTTGAACAGCTCTCTAGTGCAATCGGCGGAGGAGCTAGGGCGTTGGTTGGGCAACCAAAAACTGCTGTTTTTTAGGCTGAAATGGAAGTACGAATATATCGTACGTCGGTTCTCAAAGTGTTAATTTGTTTATTTTAGATCATAAGTTTTGAACCAGAAATGCTAGAAAGTTGATCAAAGGCTCAAAAGACTAGGATTCTAGCCGAGTTTCAAATGAAAACTTCAGCAAAAAAACTTCCGTCTAGTGGTTGGGGCCTAGGCCAGGTAACATGATCAAAAATGGCCAAAAACCTACCTCACTTATAAATCAAGCAATAAAAATCAAAAGTATCAAGCAAAAAATCATATGCACCTTTGAAGCTTTATGTGATTCCTATGACACATTTATTTAGCATTCTAATAAATTTTTTACTTATATTAGTATAGAAAACGAGAAATTCTTATGACAACGACAACTTAAAAGCAATTAAAGTTTTATCATAGCTTCTGTGAGATCACAGATTCTATGTCAGCTAACAACACAAAAGATATGTGGACTGAAATTATTAACCCTTACAGATTCAGAAGTCAGAACTGCTTGAATGCCACAAGTTTGAACGTGCAGGCTATACTAGCATAAAGCTAGTTTTTTTCGGTCATAGACCAAATTTTTTTAATGACTGAAAAATATTACATCAGTTTGGTCACAATGTCTGAAAATACAGACCAGTGAATACTGTTGCGTCGAGTTTTAATACTACTGTGGGACAAATGACTGAAATATCTCAGCAAAAAAACAGGCATAAAGTGAAAGTTTCATCTCAATTCCATCAAACATGAAGGCTGTTGACAGTTGATATAATAGTTTTATTTTTAGAACATGGTTTTGGTTCATAATAACAGATATATTATAGGTTTTATTCATGTAAGTTATACTTTTGCAGAAGCTGAACTAGTGAAAGCTGTACTACAATAATTAATTTTAACAATCGAATTAGCATGGAAACAACTGGCAAGCTTGTATTTGTCTACAAGCTTCTTAACATGCCATTAAATATCCATGAATTTGATAAACTGATGATTTTGCATATTGTCACTTCAATAAATATTTCATTTTGTATACTGATATTGGTGTTATGAACTGATTTGCCTTTGAGGGATATTGCATTTAGCACAAACAAAGTTTAATGAAAGTTCAGCCGTTTCTAGTTACTGTACTTAAAGAAACTAAGCACACAAAAGTTGCATTCAAACAAACTATATATTTGAAATTAAAAATTGCAAGTGTTATGTGGCCACCTCCTACACATCCAATAAAAAAAAATTCAAAAAATCGGATTTTTTGCATTTTTTTGAGTCTTGATTTTCTATCAACTATGAGTAATTGTGTTGATGCCATCAAGTGCATGCTTTTCTACTACTGCCACATATCTAACTTTGTGTTCTTTCATACATTTGTGTGTTCCTTTTTACTGCCATGCATGCTTAAGTCTACTGTGTTGTGTGTGGGAGTGAAGACGTTATACAATACGAATTGTTGAGATTTGTACAACAAAACATCTTCAGTGTCATTTATTTTCATTTTGTTTCATCCTCCCATTCATGGTGGGCAAAAATATTGATATGACATAATGTTTGGGTCAGAGAAAAATAAGATTCACAAAAATGGAGGTTCATGTCTCAAAACGTTTGTGAAATCCTGGTCTAGGTAGTTGCCACTTAAACTGTCTCATGTGAACCTTAAAATTAGTTTTGGTGTGTGGTATGTCAAAGTAGCCATGCCACCTGACCAGAAAGGTCTTATCTGGATCAAATGAACCGCTCAAGCTGCAAATATGGTATTAGGCTTAAACTCTTCAGAAGGTAGACATTTATATCTTCTGGAACATGACATGATTTTCATATAATCAGAAAAAACGAAAAGTGCAACAGGTGAATCACTGTATGCAGAAAGCACTTCAAATGAACTGGTGCAAAGTTGTCTAAAAATGAGTTTACATTGTAGATGATTATTCAAATTTTGTTGCAGATACAGAAAAAAAGTTCTTTTGGAGCAGATATAAATGTATATATACCTTCTGAAGAGTCGAGCCTAATATCATCATGCAGCTTGAACAGTTCATGAGAAGGATTTTTTAAAGTTTGACCTCGATGTGACCTTTTGTGCCAAGCAGCATGGCCCCTTGGCATGCCACACCCCAAA
>Ga0210059_1011419_pt1 | contig 13585 bp, 7 predicted proteins | sample Ectturendosymbi2_FD_188042 | JGI IMG/M metagenome (GOLD analysis project Ga0210059, IMG submission 188042) | Ecteinascidia turbinata endosymbiont from Florida, USA - Sample 2 (SPAdes) (version 2) | ecosystem: Host-associated > Tunicates > Ascidians > Unclassified | place: Key West, Florida...
ATACGTATGTGCTGCGTCATACGAGTATATGATAACAAATTAACCAATCAATGTACCATGCTTCCGAAAACTCCCAGCACAGAACCGGAGACAAGCTTTCAGGCGCTAGTTGTGAAATGAAACCATCCGTTTCATGAAAGTGACGTTGTGAGTGTAAATGTGACCTCACAGAGCGGGAATCCATTTGCTACCAATCGAGGCTACTGCACCTCGGAGTTGCCATTTTAGCTGATTTGCTGGTAAATCTAGCAGGGTTTTCTCACTGTTAGCTGTATAATTTTCAATGTAACAATTAGCCGATTTTCTAGCTGGCACATCAGCAGCTACCTTCAAATCATGTGCAATTTTTTGGTCTGTATGAATTTTGTTCTTTGTGTTATTTGTATAATGTGTCATCTATTTTCTGTTTTTGTATATTAGCTGATGTCTAACATTGATTGATTTATTGGATTTACAACTGAAAACTTCAAAAAGACTACTGCTAATATAAAAAAACTTTTAAGCCTTAAGTGAAACAGTATGTGGGATTGGTAATAATCGTGAAGGAGCTTACGCATTTCTGAATTTATCATCATTTCCTCTCTTTTAATTAGTAAACAGGGGTGGCGGCCGCAATGGACCAGGCCCCCCACTTTCACATTTCGAAATTTGCCTAAATATGTTTAGCAACACAATCAGTATTCGGTCCATAGTTAAAGTAAATCGCTTAATGAAACAAAACTTCGTAAGTGTTTTTGATGTGCACCGCAGAAATTTTTCTAGTGGTGACGAAAACAACATTTTGCTTATCCGCTTCAGGTTGCTGACGATGCAACGCAAATTGACGTGCGAAAAAGCGCTTTACCCTTTCTGCGCCACAAAGAAAATGCCCAATGTTAGGGCAACAGTTGTAAACAGTGCTCCCTCTAAGAAAATTTACGTTGAGCAAATGGTTGTTTTAGTGTGCGTGAATATCTTAATTTATAAGACTGAACTAGCAGAGTTCTAAATGGATTACAAAATTTGTAAATTATTAGAATAAGTATAAAATTTTATCAAAAGTAACTTACAGGGAACATTGGTTTCAAAAAATGCGCTTTGTTGGCGGTAGGGTTGCCAGATCACTTGAAACTTTTTCAAGGACGTTTTGTTTTTCAAAGAGATACGGTGGTCTGCTTTCGTGAGCGTCTGCAGAGGGGGCAAAACGGGCATTTTTATCCCTGGAAATTGAAAGTAAGATCCAAAAATTTTTAGAAAATGTGCAGTCAGCATCTTGATTCTGATTAATTGATTTAATTCTTGCAATAATACTTTATACACCGGTATGGCACTCACACAGCACAAGAGCCAGCTTCACTGTTCTGTTGTGATGCAGTGATGAACTAGCGGTTCATTCATTGTCCACTCTTAAGTTACGACAGTTAATGCGTTTTTCCTCATGTGACTGTTGACCGCAGACATCTTTGGCAGGTGATGCAGCGAGACAGTGACTGCTGATAACGGTAAGACACGTTGTTTTATATGTGTGAAAAGAACCAGGGGCGAATCTGTAGCAGCGCTTTCGCTGCCACAAGTTTAAAATCCATTATAATGTGAGATTTTGAGTGTGACCAATGCGCCTGAGTGAATAGCTTAATTAAGCCATGCTTATGCAGGCTTCTTTTCGCACAGTATAAAACTATGTGGTTTGTTAGAAATACCTCCATGAAAGGCATGTGGGAATACGTTTTAATGGTTAAGGCTTAGTTCTGACTTTGAGCGAGTACTACGCGCAAAGTTATACTTTCTGCGGCGAGTTTTCATAATTAATCTGCTCAGTTTTTACGCCTGTATGGTATTCTGATTTTAGCAAGTTCTTTGCAGTTGTCCGATAGCCGCTTTAAGATGCAGGTTTAGTTCTCATTGTTGGAAACAGTTTTGCGAAAATGTCTAGCCTACTTGGTTTTTCACCGCTAATGTTGATTTGGTCGTTGATTGTTCTTAAATTTTTACTTATTTGTGGAAAATGCTCGCAAAATAGATATCAGGCACTTCATAAAAGAAAAAGTATTTCTGATAGCCGAAGTGTAAAAAACACTTCGGACAAAAGATTTCAGAAGTGAGTTCTGTTCAACGCGCTCAGACTAAAATGAGAGAAGCGCAAACGTAGTTGTTGAGAGTTCAAGTCCATTACAGACTCTGTTGTGTGGAGTTCGCAATGATAGCGACATTTATGCGTCAATTCAGAAAAAGCTGTAACGGATGACAGAAAGTAGGCTACACCTTTGTGGCAAACTCGTATACAGCTCCACTTGAAAAAGATTTCAAAATACAGTAGATGCGAATGGAGCGCGTGCTTTCATGGGGCATTTTCTTTGTGGTGTAGGCAGTGATGTAGTCAAGACCGTGACCTTCGAGACCGAGACCAAGACCTTGTTAAAAACTTCGAGACCGAAACTTCATCAAAAATCCCGAGACCGAGATTCGAGACTTCAAAATATGCCGAATTTAAAAAAAAAATGTCGTCATCACTTCTAAGATGAATTTTTTTCAAATTTCTGGCATTTTTCGGAACTGTTTTGGTTGTTTCTTACCTGCAAATACAACAAACAAAAAATCGTCGAATTATAGAAATTTTACTTTACCAGTTCTTTGCAATATTCGAAGTCTCAAGACCTGAAGCCTTCGAGACCGAGACGAGACCTACAAAAAGCCAATAGCCTGAAAAAAACTCAACGCATTTCACTATTTCATGTTATTCATCACGATAGCATTTCAGATAAGGTTAACACAGCAGCTGAGCACATACATCTGATTTATTGGGTTTTGAAAGAGATAGTGAATCGAAAAATAGCTTCCTTGCAAACCTTGATGGACTACATTGCCTATAATGGTCGGCTTTATGACCTCCACTACAACAGTTATGTGGCAGTAACCGAGTTTATTTTGCTGATCTTGGAACATTTGAGTAATCGCATTGTTTCTGATGTCGAGCAGAGCCTATGCTGGGCTAGTATGGTCGACAAGACAACCAATATTGCTGCAATGTGCTGTTATTTCTACTTGCCACAACCTGGCCAGAACAAAGATTTTCAAATCTGTGCCGTGTCAAAACCAAGCAATGAAACCTGCTGCAACTCTGAATGCTCTTATTAGTGTTTCAACAAACAGTCCAGAAAGTCTTCAATAGACAGACTTTACGTTTGTGCAGCGAGGCTTGACATTCTGAAAATTGACAAAAACTCCATTGATTTATAGTATTTCATATTTCAATTTGCGACTGGGAGCTTTGTTTGGGGGATAACTGTGCCAAAGCCCCCCATGGCGATGAGACTGAGTCCACAGAAGCTCAATGATAAGGGCGCGCATAAAATTGCTCATGAAATTTGTGATTGAAATGGATAAAAGCAAATAATAAACAGAGAGTGATGCAGTGAACACTAAAGGCCCTAGAATCTGCAGATGACAAGTAAGAAACCAGTGCTTTCATTGATGAACAACAGCTGTTTAATGAAGTTAATATTGAAAAATTTGTGTTGAAATTTTTTTAAATACAGTAGTACTAATTGTGCACTGTGACTGCTAATACTGCAATAAACAATACATTTAGGAAGTATTTTGTATGTTTTGCTAAAAATAATTCATAAAATTTCTTGCGACCTCATAAAATTTCTTGATGTTCCCTGAAAGCAAACCTTAAAAAAAAACTGTTCACAGCTACTTTCTAATATTACTCAGAGCTAGCTCCACTGAAAGCAATTTAATGCATCAGGAACTACATGCCTTTCAATGCTTAGGTGTCATGCAAAGCTTTCAGTAAAATCAATATTGACCAAACTCAGTGCAAAATAATTAGCAGACTTAAAAATAAGCAAGTACACACACCAGGTATCATAGTCTTTTTTTAACTGGTTTCGCATGTAATAAATAATCAGTAAGAACAGTGTCCATTTCAAAAATGAAACTAAAACCGAGCAACAGAGTGGTTTGAAGTCCACAACATTTAGCAGAAAGAGTTTGTTTTATGTTTGTCTGAAGCATCATCATTAGTGCTGAGCATTAGTGCATACACAGACAGCCCAACTGATAACTAACACACAGACAGTCTAAGCATTAGCACACAGACAAACCAACTGATAATTAGCACACAGGCAGTTTAAGCATTAGTACAAAGCCAGTCAACCTGATGAAAATTAGCACACAGATGGTCTGGGGAAAAGTGCACAGTTTCATTTGCATGTTCAACTTCAACCTCACTTGCAAATTTGTTTACCAGTTTGTTAAAGCTTGTTGAATAAATCTGCTAACAAGCCTCAGCAAAGATTTTCCTCAAGTAAACATAAAAAAATTATGTAGGGAATAACAATGTAGAGATATGTGATGCTGCAGAATCTATAAGGTGTACAATAAGCTAAAGTTTGCTACGAATGAATGTGAATGCTTAGCATCAGTTGCTCAGTTTTTATTCCTTGATTGGCTGTGTTGAATTAAACAATACAAAATTTTGTATCTTATAGTAACATTACTCTTTGAAGATAAAATTTAACAAACTACACTGCACTGATATCAAGCGAGCCCATGTTTGTATGATGAAAAGCTTCATGCTTCAAATTTGAGTTTATGTGCAATTATACAATTGGATGACTATTTTGACTGAGCCTTGCTCTTAGTTACGGATGTCCATCACAAATGAGGTGAAATAAAATGCGTATTGGACCTTGTTGTTTATAATTTTTACGTAGTTTGATTTGGTAAAGAGCTGAGGCATTTAAAAAAATGCACAGGCTTAGAGGCAATGCTTATTTAAGCTCAGATTTGTGTTTTTGAATCAACAAAGATGACAAAAGATAGTTTAGCAGAAATGACACACAAAAACATTTCTTAGATACAAGCTACCATTTCAGGCACAGCACTTTTGATGCTTGGACAGTCCTGTGACTGGATGGCAGAAATGGTCAGTTTGACCTTGCAGAGGAATTTAGCAACACAGTCTAGTAATAAATAATATTTTGAAACAAATATTATGTGCAGGTGGTTCATGGAGCAATATCTATGACATGCAATTTCAGTGCGCAGATGTGACATGACTTTTGTTAGGAAGGGTTGAGTATCAGTATCAGTTTATTTGGGAATATCTATAAACAAACATCAAATCATGCCACAGAAAACAAACCACATTAGAACAATGTTTATTTTGCTCTTAGGACATCTGAAATAACCATAGGTTTTCTAGTCACATGATTTGATGAATAACTGAGTCTAGAAATTGTAGTTTATATCAGTGAATGACTTATAAATAAATTTTGATGTAGGTTTATGAAACAAAAGGAACCAAAATTTGTTTGCCCACTCCCACTAGATAATTGAAGTTATAGAGCAAAACATAGCCTTGCCTTTCCAGTTGCAGTGAAATGACAGATACACTCTGTAGTATTACGGCGCGCAGCGACAACTCTTCCTTTTCCTTGTTTAACTGCTCCAGCTGTTCATCCGGTCATCAATATTTTTATGTAGCCAATGCTATGATGAACTCCCATGTGAAGGCCACGACCAGGTTATCACCCGCCTTTTTGGCGATTTGCCTAATCTCACGCTGAGTTGAGTAACAATTTAATTTCCATGTTGCCGTCTTGTGTCTGTTTAACAGGATGTAACAACAACTTGTGTCTGTTTCGTAGTCTCAAACAGTTGTGACAAAAAGAAGTTTTGCTGTTTTGCCGTGCTTACCACGATAAAAGTACAGCTCGGGTTAACTAAAACTTCAGTAACATTTCGGCTCCCATGTAACCAAATTCTATAAACCCAGTCAGAATGTTTCTGTTGACTGAAAAGACCAGAGATCTTAGCTGTGGAACGTACACCGTTTTTGGTATTTAAGTTTTGTTATATGTCTCCTTTAGAAAATTTCTCGAGCAGTTGCAGCTTGCCAATCGGCACTGAAGTAATACCTTGATCGCAATCAGGCGTTTGAGATGCATGTTTGAATTTACTGTAAATAGCCGGATTGTGCACTTGTCTAATCGTTAATTGTCTGTAGCATGCTCAGCTATCAGTGTAAAGTTTGCTTGCTCAGATAGCTGTGCTGGCAGAATGCCTTTAGTTTGTTTCTGTTGTGTTTCAGAAACCGTGTTGACAATTAATCGCTGCTGAAGTTTGTTGGATTTTGATAACAAGGAATTGGGCCGAGTGCTTTCAATTCTGTTTACCATTGCTGGGAACAAGAGACTACAGTTCAGTTGATGCGCGGATTCGTAAGGGTCAGGTTCTAGGCGAAAGATTGTCAGAGCGCATTTTTCAAATTTCTGCAAACTAGCGTCCCCACGGCTCGCGATTAAAGGCTAGCTGCCACAACATGTAATTTGATCTTCTTCACATAACCTACATATCAGCAGAATATTACTGATATTATTGTTGATGCACTTAACAAGTCCACACTTAGCACTCCCTGCAACTCGTTAAAGGACATCTTTCATTCGTGAAGAACTTCAAAAGTTCAAACCACTTTTTGACATCAACACATTGCTGTTTTTTTCAGTCACAGACCAAAATGTTTTTGAAATGACAGAAAAAATTTAAATATGAAGTCATTTTAAGCACAGAGTGCCTGAAAATAAAAGCTAATGAAAACTGTTACGGAGCTAGTTTTAACACAGCTGTGAGACAAATAACCGAAATGTCTCAGCAAAAAATGACTGAAAAGTCTTAGCGAAAAAAAAACAGACACATTGTACATATGCAAAAATTTGTTTATGGTAAAAATATGTAGTGATACATTGCAGCAGGTCAAGAAGTTAAGTACTTTGGAATAGTATGCACAAGTTACAAATGGCAGAATAAGGAGATTCATGCATGGTTTAGTAAAGCAAACACTACATTACATGAGCTTTATTGCTTCATTGTCAGAGTGCAAACTTTCATATATTACAAAGCGAACAGTTTTTAACTTTATTCTGATCCTCACTAACGGGGATGAATTTTAAGTAATGATAAAAATAATGCCATCTTTAGTACATGCAGAAAACATAGGATTTTTGCAGAGTTTATGGTATGACACTTCAAAGGATACAGCTGTGAAATTTGTAAAACATTGAACACAGAGCCACATATAGAAAAATTCCAGTTACATTGGTTTATCTAATATTTGTTTAATATCTATAATTAAATAATTATTTTGTTTATTTTAGATCATAACTATTGAACCAGAAATGCTATAAAGTCAATCAAAGGCTTAAAACACTCAGACTCGAGCCTAGTTGCCAACACAAACTTCAGCAAAATACTTTGGTCTAGCAGTTGTGCCCTAGGTCAGATAACATGCACCAAAAGGGCCCAAAAAACTACTTCACTTATGACATCACTCACAAAAAATCTGCAATTTCCAACCAAATCTTTTTTCATAGCAGGCAAGAAGACCTGCCGAATCTTTTGAGGGTTTGAACAACTCTCTAGCACAATTGGTGGAGGAGCTATGGCATTGATAAGGCAACTGAAAACTGCTGGTTTTAGGACGATTTCCACTTCCACTGCAGTACCTGGCAGGTACGAACATGTACACCGACTCACAAGTTGATAAACTTACACAGCAACAGAATAGGCTACTGCAGAATTGCGCTTCAAACATCTATATAGGACATACACAGATAGTAGACACCACCACCACAGGACAGTCAAGTCACTAAATTCACTACAGTAGAACCTCAACCTGCTTCTACTAGAACTTCTAGTAGAAGCAGGGGCCCACTAATTTTATTACTTAGGCTAACACTTAGGGAGGATTATTAGTTACTCGTAGGGTCAATTACTTTCGTAGTGTTGTACATTTTATTTCCACAGATGTGTAAGCATCATATGTCCAATGCTGAATGTTTGCCAGCTTTACATTAGCGTTCGACAATAAAGAAAGCTTGGTTACTAAACCTTCCAGTTCCATTGCATAAGGCTAGCATTTGAATTTTTGATATTGAGTTATGAACCTAGGTACTAGGCTACTCGCAGATTAGCTAACAACAGCGTGGTCTTATTTTACAGGAGTCAAGCTAAACTCACTGTTCCTTTTGTGCACTCCAAAAGTATGTGCTCACAAAAACATCATTTTTTACTCAACTTCGTGACATTCCGCCAGAAGGCCTACACTACCACCCACGAGGATTGACCAATCAATTCAACAATATGCACCAGCTGGGCGTGGCCAGTGAACCATGACACCCAAACACAAAATTTTGGTCAACAACAATGAGATGTTCGGCAGTGTTGAACATGATCCGGTTTCCGGATCGAACCGGATTCGGCAATTCAGAACCGCACCCATATCGGACTGGATTTCGAAAAAGCCCTACCGGTTCAAATGTGGATATCCATACGGTGTTGATCACCAAAGTTAAATGCTTAATCAGCGGGTTTTCTAAGATATAAACCGGATTGGATCGAATATTGGACAGGTCTCCCGGATAAGGATCGGACCGGATTAAACAATAAAAATATTGAACTGGATTAGGATTGCAAAATTCTCCGATCCGTTCAGTACCAGTATTCGGATTCTAATTTTATGAATCCTGTGTCAAGCGAAATTTCTGACCTATTATCATTTGTCAGCTATTTTGCTTCTTAGAGTAAAGGAATAAAGTTTGGCGATTACCTTCTTTGATGTGTGTTGTGTAAATTAAAAGTGTTGGTTAGATGTCAGATACTAACAAGAAAACAAGAAGCTACAGTACACGAATAACTATAACCACTGAAAAATATTGGACTTAGTGTCAGACCTCCATTGTATTTATTTTCATACCCAAACTCCAACCCAACAAGCTTAGCTTACCTAAACACCAAACACAGAGTCCTAATGATCAGTTTCCTGAGGGCATTTGATTGGTACAATATTACTCTGTGCAGACGCACATGGTCTGACACTAAGTCCAATATTTTTCAGTCAGAAATTTCGCAAATCACAAAATTCGCTTGACACCGGAAAAGGATTATAATTTTCAAATTAGTTTTTTGGTAATTCACTCCAGCACAATATCAAAACATATTTGTGTAAAGATTTTTAAAAGAATTAATCTAGTTCGCATCAATTGCTGTTTTGTGAAAGAGACCCTATTGTGGCAGTTCCCTTCTAAAGAAGAGGAACAGCACACGTTTAGGGCAATTCCACGAGAGTAGTGGTGAATAGGTAGTGTCCATGACACGTACAAGTTAGCAATTAAGAAACTTAGACTCCCCCGTTTCGATCGACCCGCACAGTTTATCACAATAGGATTGTATTCACTCATGGTTTTATTCTGGTAACTTTAAGCACTGTGATATTCATCACAACAGGGGTTTATAATATGCATTAACATACACAGGCATTATTACAGATGACAGGGGTTAATGCAAATTCTATTCTTTCACAGAGGAAGAGAGTAACCCATCCTATTGGGCAGTCGTAACACGACCTGCCCGAAAATTGTTTAAGACCTCGGTATCTCCGTAAGTCTAACCGTTCTGGCGTGTTTGTTGGTTACAAGAGTGTCCTAGATCACTAGACCCCACTCGTTCGCCAACTGTTTAGGTCAGCGTTTCTTAATCTGGGGTAAATTTACCCCTGGGGGTAAATTTCTTCGTTTTAGGGGGTAAATGAGCTACCAATCCTTATACCAGCGGTTCTACCCCCAATATATAAAATCGTGCTCATTTACTAAAAAACGTAGTAGAATCTACTACTTTACCAGATATTGAACAACTCGTTGCCAAAAAGCAAGGGCATCCGTCGCATTAAAAATAGCTGATGTAATTTGTTTCTTTCGTTTTGTAATAAACGAACACCATTTTTTATATTGGCAGTAAATCTGATAATCATCTTTTTTAAAAGGGTAAAACATACAAAAAAGTTTAAGAACCACTGGTTTAGGTGTAAAGCTTGGTATGCCCACTGCTCAACTGATTGAACCTAGCAAAGATACAGATATATATAAATTTTCTCGAGCATTTTCATTGGCTACTCGGATGACGTCGTGAAACGTCATTACGTCAAGATCGGACTTTTCGGAGTTACCAGTAGTTTCGGTTACGTTTTTTATCATAATTTGGATTGTGTTTTGTTATTATTTATTTTTATTCGTTTGGATCGATAATATTATTTATCTTTTATCTGAATTGTTGACAGAATTGTTTTTATAAGATTTTGATTTGCTCTCTTCCTAGTGGTGACGTGCTATTGCAAACGGAGTGTAAATATACGATAGTTCAAATAAATACACAATACAACGTCCTTCTAAATCAAGTGTTTGCAAATCCAGTGTCTGTCTTCATTCTTCTTGAGTTCAGTTCATTACGTTAGATATTCCAATGTTTCTTCTTTGCCTTCACTATTTAATGAGGTTGTCGGCGAAGTTTCAAGTTGTTTTCTGAACTTGTTTTTGAAGTCTTTCCCTGTTTGTATTTCGGAGTCACAAGACGCTTCATGTTAAGGATGCAACGCGAACTCAACACTATTACTCCCGACTTGTCGTGCAGGACACTAGTCCACTATCATATAGCATCCCATCAGCCTACTATCAAGCTCAATACAACGTGGTGCCAGGTTGTATTTGCAAATGGTGACGTGTCGACGTTAGAGACATTGTGTTGTTGTGCCTATTTTGCTGCAATATCTAATTCAGTGTGCTTCGATATCAGTTACTGCCTATTCACTTATCGGTTAGTGCAATGACAAAAGCGTTACAGGGTCATTGGTTAATGCTTATTCATCAGGAGCCTACTGCTAATGAATGTTGTTATCCTAGCAACCTTATTGCAATACGAAGTTTCCGTGAAAAGAGGAGTGACCAAAAGTTACAGAGCATAACGAATACAGGTTTCAGCTTGATTCCCTGCCATTCAAAGTATGAATTTTAAAAATGAACCCCACATATCATGATTGATAAAGCATAAATTGGTCTCCTGTCTACGTTTGGCATTGTTGCAATCAGAAAGCATGAGCGGCAAGTGCGCCAAGTTTCACACTGTGGAAGCAAGCAACAATAGAGATCACATGCCATGATCACTCTATTATTGCTTGTTCGTGTCACATATATATGTCATGCTGTTCTTCGCGCACATCCCGTTCGTGTTGAATTGAACATTCAACGCTACGCCAGCGGAGAGGTTGCAACAGCATTAATAAAACCTTTATTTTTAAGATACAAAAATTGAAAAATGTTGCACATTAGTCAGATGTCATAAGGTGAAAAGGATCACAATGTCGTTTCAGCGAGTTTGATTCCGGGTTATTTGTATCCACCTTTTTTGTGAAAGTAGTTTCTAATTCGTCTCTTTCACTCTCAGATATTTCCACAAGTCTAGCCCAACCTTCCTGCAACTAATTCCTTCTCTTTCGCATGCCCAATAAATGGAATTGACTAGAGACGAATATGTACTAGGATTTGTGTTATTTTTCCGCCATCTAGAATATTTATCAGTTTTTTTTTAAGGAAATGTTAGGTTCCCGGGATGGACCAGTAGGGACCCGATTTTCTCTGATTCTAGGGACCCGATGATAATTTTCGCTGGTTCTAGGGACCCGATTATAAAATCTAGAGACCCGAATCGGTCCCTAAAACACCTTAAAAAATGATTTTCATGGATTTCGATTTTATCGTTTTTGCCTGATCAGACTTGGATCGGATATGATGGCATTCTTTTGAATATTTTCGCAGCTTTGAGTTCAGTTTAGGGACCGTGGGCTTCTGCTTTGATAAAAGTTTCTCAAATTCGTTGAGTCTGTTTATTGTGTTTGTTCAAATGTTGAGCTTTTGGCCAGCGAAACAAGTCTACCCTTATGTGTATCATGTCATCACATTTTCGAATTTAGTTTGACATTCAATTGCAATTTATCATTATTGATGCGTGTAGCCCAATTGGTTTTTGTTTTACCTGTTTGTCTTTATTTTTTCGCCATGTGAAACAATGACCTCATTCAGAAACATCTGTCTTCTATTTTGCTAATTTGTACGCACTTCGTGCTAATGATCCAAACGCAAACACGATGCAGCCTACATTTTCGACGGATTTGAGAAATTCCACTCAAGCAAACTTACAAAATAATTACAGTAATCTACAGTTCTTAAACAGAACTGTAAGTTGCAAGGAAGCTCCAAACAACATTATCAAATCCAAATCCGGTTATGCAGAAGTCATCAAATTTAATTCTGTCACAAATTTGAAAATCCACTGGATTTTAAACCAAAAACAGGTTCATCTCTGTTTGACTTGTGGAAATGACTGCAAGTGAAGTAAGTGGAAAGTGCTTTCACAAAACAACTTCTAATTCACTAACTTGGAATTAAAACTTGGTGAAACCATATTGGGCGCCATTTTTAAGCGTTTTGAGCGCCACATTTGATGTAATTGGGCGCCATTTATTACCAAAAATGAACATAGGAAAATATTGAATTTTGCTTTACTGGAGCTTGGAAACCAGTGACTCGAAATGACTCGACAAGTTTTTGTGACTAGATTTAAACAAATAATAACTTGAATAAGAAAAGTTTTAGAAATGTCAAATGACAGGGAAATTGGAAGAAACGAAAACGCAATGGCAAAAGAATTGGTCAATATAAACAGAAATTGCCTTGTGTCATGCAGGATTTGTGGAAAATTGGTCATGGACCACCAAACGGATTGGTGAAAGACCAGTTTTCAGCAATCATGGTGATATTCACTATGAATGGAACAGAACTCCTTGGCTGCAACTCGAAAGCTTTCTGGAAAATTCTGTGCGCGAGCTTGTCACAAAATCGAAAATGGTAGAGATTCCTTTATTTGAGTTGTTAATGTATTTGCATGCATGTGGTACTTTACCAAACTGGAATTGAAAGGCTATTTTCAAAAGTTCAGTAGGCCGAGATGCATATGACTGGGAATATTTATATTTCCCCACCAACACTTTTAGGGATGCCATTGCCAATACAAAATTGAAGTGGCTGTGTCAAAAAATTGATCTTGCAATCGGAATAGAGTAAACCTTGGTTAATCCGGATCTTCGCCAAACCGGATAAAGCTAGTAGTACGAATGATTTCTAACATTTTGCTTTATAAAAATCTTCGGTTTATCTTGATTTTTAAATCCGGATCTTTGCCAATACCGGATAAAATCTGCTCTTGTCACATCTCGTAATCCGGATTGTGGTCTCTAGGAGCGATTCGGCAGCTTTCAGACACAACACAAAAGTGTTCACGATCACCAATGACCATTTAGAATTATGATTACAACAGCTGCAACTGTGCGCAACATTCGACTAATCGTAGAGACGATTATTGCGTCACACACGGGCATAGCACATCACGTAAACCACCGCCACAGTTTCAGTCTAAACGCACACCACGGTTTCAGTCTATTGATCACTGTTAAGTGTGCCTGTGCAAAGCATTATCCCTGAGTGCATTGTGCTCGGTAAGATGTCTGAAGGGCATTACCTTCCAAATAAAGTGACTGTCTACCAGAGACGATTGGATAGTGGATTTTTACTATCCGATCCTATCCTGTTTTTGAAAAATGATATCCATATCCGATCCAAATCTTGTTTTGGTTGAAGCCATGCTATCCGTATTGAAAACCTATCCAAAAGTGTATTGTGATGCACAACAAACATATTTGTTCTGTATCTATTTT
>Ga0210059_1011420_pt1 | contig 13584 bp, 5 predicted proteins | sample Ectturendosymbi2_FD_188042 | JGI IMG/M metagenome (GOLD analysis project Ga0210059, IMG submission 188042) | Ecteinascidia turbinata endosymbiont from Florida, USA - Sample 2 (SPAdes) (version 2) | ecosystem: Host-associated > Tunicates > Ascidians > Unclassified | place: Key West, Florida...
ATTTAGCTTGCCAGGGGGCGGAGCGGATCGCCTTCTTGCCACCCGTCAGTTACGCCACTGCTTTAACGGCATTTGAAATCAAATCTTTAACATGAGCAGAACAAGACCCTTATTCTTACCTACACACTCTTCATCGTAGTCCAGACTGTGGTCCCCTCGAAATGATGCTGTTAAAAGTAAAGTCAAAAAGAAAAAAAGGGCCATTAAAAATCGAAGTTACTGGGCGTACTAGTGAAAGAATAGAGAGGAAATACAACAGGTTTCACACATAATGTTACTAATTCATTTTCTGTTTTTGGTCATTTTGCATCAAGGTCATGGATTGCGCCGAAAATCGGAAAAGAACAAGGACCTGTTCCTTTTGTGTAATGCTGACTTTGATTTCCCATGATGTCTGCAGTGTTTCGGAAATGTTTGCCGTCAATCATCTTAGGTAACTAAGAAATTTTGTGACCTAAACCTTGTTCGACCTAGCTGGCATGGGCGATTTCGCAACAAGGTGAATAACAGCGCATTTCATCCTGTCCCATCGTTAAATTGTCACGTCGCTTAACTGCAGCATATAAAATTATCTTGCTGACAAAACGCCTTATTGCTGTAGAACAATTGATGTATCATACTTAAGAGATCGAAAGTAGTTTTATGTCAAAATGTTTGGACGCTGCACATTTGGAAAACAAAAAAGTAAACCAGCAATTCCAACGAGTAATTCATCACACAATTCAATGGGTAAAAGTCCAACTGAAAACGACCGCAAATGGAGTTTGATGGCGCTTTGCGACAACGGCAATCTTGTATTGCTGAAAACGACTATTTCGTCGTACAAGAGAACTACTATAACTAATAGGCGCAGTCGAGGAGCCAATAAACAGTACAGCGCTTTTAAGGCGATAATACACATGATTGAAGGGGATCACATACGCTTTTAATTATAAACGTAATTTAAAGGAATCACATTCATTCACAATACAACAACAATGTAGCCAGTCTATGGTGTTTTGAATTGTCTCACTGCCAAATAGTTGTCATCGAACCGTCTGTGAATAGTCTAAGTTTTCCTATTTTTAGAACACCTGATGAAAAGCTTTTAACAAATAAATGGTAGAACCAAGCAATAATTGTAAAGCCACAGCAGTGACCACACCAAGCGAATCGATCGCAATTTATTGCGTAAGGAAACTAGTTTCGTGTATTACACATCTTCAGTCCTGCGCAAAAGTCGACATATGAAACAAAAAGAAAAAATTACGCACTGTTGCTAAGATTTGTGTTAAGGTTGTGTTTAATTGTTGCTTGAAATTTTTAGCATGGAAATTCTGCATAGTTTATTGCACCGCAACTGGAGTGTTAATTTTTATCGAATTACTCCATTTCACTTTGGCAAAGCTAGAATTTTTCCGATGCACGTTAGGGTCTGTTGCAAACCACGTGATCGCCTGAGACAGAAGCCACGCGAAACGCGATGAGTAATTTTGTCAGTCAGAAGTGTCGAATGGCCGTTGCGATCTGGGTTCGTTGAACAGTGTTGTAGCTGTGTTCAGTGGAGGAGTTACATTTGTGCTAAATTTTGGTAATCTTCAATTTTTGTATGATCTTAGCAACAGTGCGTAATTTTTTCTTTTTGTTTCATATGTCGACTTTTGCGCAGGACTGAAGATGTGTAATACACGAAACTAGTTTCTTTACGCAATAAATTGCGATAGATTCGCTTGGTGTGGGTCACCGTTGTGGCTTTACAAATATTGCTATATCTGTGAACCTGACTCTTGTGAAGTGTGAGTTTCATACCGGCAAAAAAAAACTGTCATTGCAAGAATGAAATCAATTAATCGGAATTAAGAGACTGACTTCAGGTTTTCCAGAAAGAATCAGTTCTTAATCCCAATTTCCAGGGGGTCAAATGCCCGTTTTACCCCCCGTGCGGACACCCGTGCGATTATGGACTATTTTATATCAGGTTCCACAAACAAGGCCAACTCATCTGATGAAACCAAGAAACGTTTTTGACTAGTTGTTAGCATAAGTTAATTTTTAACATCTTTAGCGATAAAGTAATATGCAGGACAAAAATATTGTTGGCGATGATTTTCAATGGAATTAAGTGTCATGTCAACACCTCTTTAGGTCTGATGGGGGGGATGCATCCCCTGCACCACCACCCTCAGTCCACGCCTGAATTGTGTGATGTGGATTTGTTGCTTGATTGTCATTTATTCTGGCTGCATGTGTTATCTGTTGTGCAATGAGTCATTATTTTATTTATGTATAATATTCATGGCTCTTGCAGCTATGCTGGTGTTAAAAGACGTGGATTAAATAAGGCATAACCCCATTGAAGGCCAAGGTGTGAAATGACGGATCAAGCGGAACTGAAGAAGACATTCAATTTTGTTTTTAGCAAAATTCCTTTTATTCAGTTAAAAAGTTTCTGCCAATCATATTGTAAATACATTTTATGTATTGCTGCATTCTTCCTCAATTTGAAAGTGCAAAACCGTGAGGCTAATCCCATATTGATTCATTAATTCAAAATCCTCATCCCCAATTAAAATAACTTGCTGATGGGGCCACGTTGTAAAATGCTGACTTTCATGAACTTCTGTCAGTTTTGAAATTCAAACAATTCATGAAGAGCTGCTATAGGTTAATATAGACCTGTGAGGTGCAACTGCAAATGTGAAATGGTTAAACAACAAAAACTTATTTTAAGAATCATATCAAAAGTTAATTAGTTGGATAACTGTGGTATATGTGTTTATCAGAATTGTTATTATAGCATGGGAGTATGATTAAAGTAAAAAAAAAACTGAGTTGTTATGGTCATTATGTATTTTTTAAAGCTATGTTAGGCGATTCGTGTTCTATTTATGGTGAAGAGTATTGGTCGATGATATTTAGGCATCAAATCAACTTGTTGTTTGACCTAAAATATCGATACGGGGTCTTATTTCTCAAACTAAATTGAAGCGTTTAATTGCAAGTGAATCTGCTCTCGTGTCTTTTGCAGATCATTGGGTTTTTGGTCGGATACTCCTGGCAGCAGTTGTGCTATTCTATGTACATATTAGGAGCAGGATGTGCTGTGGCTGGACTGGTGAGTTCGCTGCGTGAATATACTTTCGACTGATGTGAATACGTTCCAGTGGGTGGCATCGCGAAAAGAAGCTTTGTCGCCTCCTTAACTGATTTGAGAATGCCAAAATTTTTACTGAAATTAATTCGCCTATTCCGCGAGCAAACAAAGCCGTAAAATAACGACACGGAGTTTATCGTTTTTAATCGACGTGATATTTTTTAAATAATTCGACCTAAAATTTTGGAGGAACTAATAGCTTTAGTTTTTGTTTATCGCACTCTGCTTGGGATATGTAATTACCATGCAGGTCTCGGTAACATGTGTCATATTCACATTTTAAAATAGGTAACGTCAAGACTTACACTAAAATATCTCGTTGCTTCAAGCTTCTGGTAACTCATATCACTCGGCAGATTACTCTTCCACCTTGGCCGATATATAGAAAAGATCCAATAACCTGGCAACCACCGACACCTGAGGGCGACGGCACGATTTCCTCGAAGAACAAATCAAGCAAAAAGAAGAACTGAGGCTCTGCCTAGAGCGGGTGAAGGACACGTCAATCTATGGGCTGACAGAACGGCAGAGTGTGCAATATGTTTGGCGGACTTGTTACACGTGCGCGTGCGGTGTTCCGAGTGCATCTGTTTTTGAGTTTATTGGTGATATGAATAAATTTTGAAAGTATGCATCCGCAAGTTCCCCTCAATTCACAGCTGGAACAAGGATTTGCCTCCGGCGTAGAATGCGACTTGTTTGCAGTCAAACTAAATCCGTAAACACCTGGGGCAGTTCCCCCCAAAAAATTTTGTGTTCCCCGGATTTTGTTGCACCCAGAAAAATTTGCTTTAAACATACAGCAAAAACTTGCCTCCCTAAAAATGTATTGTCCAAATCTTCAAACCTGGCTGCGGGCCTGAGTCAAACGCAGTTGGACGTGAGTTTGTTTCTGGAACATAAGCTGGTCAGCACTGCGTCGCGATTCCCTTTTCATCGCCTGTTGGGAGAGTCTTTCCGGCGAGAACTCCTGCAACCGGCGAATCACCCTGAAATTGAATCGTGTCTTTCGACAAATTGAAACGCTGGCTGAAGGCGGGAAGCCGCGTCCTGCTGCTCAACGTAGATGTTGTATTCCAGTCTTAAAGAGGTTTTATCGCATTTAGCCACTCGAGAACGAAAGAAGCGTCGCACCATCCCTGACACAAAACGCTAACCAAGCTAAACTAACACTTCATGTGAATCACGTAACGATTGACCAGGGCCGGATTAAGTGGGGGGCAATTGCCCCGGGCCCTTCGCTCCAAGGGGGCCCACGTGATGACAAATATTTGTTTTAAATAAAATACCGTTTGAAAGATTGTGATTCACAAGCGATACAAGAATACAAATCTATAGTCCAATGTTGCTTTAAGTATATCAGTGTGGTCCAACTACAGGCCCACGGGCCGCATGTGGCCCGCCACAGCGTTTTCAGTGGCCGGCGGAAGCATTCAGGAAAAATCTGAAATTCGTTGAAAAGCATATGGGGTTACATTTGTCTTGCTGAATTGCTTGCGCTAGATAAAGTGCATTTGCACAAGAACAATACCGTTTCTTGTTTTACTTATTAATTTTACGATCAAATTAGAATGCAGGGCCGCCGGTAACCTTCCACTGGAGCACATGTTTGGATAACCTCTGTGTTTTTCTTTGCCCCAACGTTGGTTGTCTTGAAGAGTACATCTGGCACAATGAACTCGGTACCGCCAAATAAATCTGTCTCTCTATCCGCTAAACGCGGCCTTCTCAAAGTGGCCCTCCAGCCAAATTGATTGCCCATCCCTGCAACAGGTAATTTTAATTGAAACAGGCATAACATCTTTCAGTAAAAATGTACAATACTAACGGTTTTGGAGACTGCAGAGAGCTTCTGAAAATTAGCGAAGAAAGACTTTTCAAACAGATTTCGCACTAAAATTGCACTCGATGTTTACACATACATGGGCGTGAGTAAATTTTCTACGATGAAGCAAGTCAAATCTGAAAACAAAAATCGAATGGCAGACGAAACACTGGATGATACCACTAGTACTGGTATTGATAAAGGAACGATATTGTCGGGGAAGCCTCGACCACAGGCATCCCACTGAGAGATTTGTAGTAAATTGCTACGTGCTATTGCAGGGGTGGCCAAACCTGCTCGAGGTACGAGCTGCATATCGTAAAACCGAAGTTGCAAAGAGCCGCAACATTAAAATCTAAAAGCGCGAATTTATTTGCAATCCACGCTTCTGTAACATAATTCTTTTTGGAACGACTTGCAAAAGTAAAACTGTACGGCACCCTAGCTACCACAGCACCACTTTACAATATTTCTACACTTTACAATATTTCTACACTTTGCAATAAAATTAAAAATAAAACAAATGAAGAAATTTTTCGGAAAGCTCGAAGAGCCGCATACGGCTCGCGAGTCGCAGTATGGCCACCCCTGTGCTATTGTGTAATAGTTTCAATGACACACTCACTTATCTTCCCTTAATGCTGCACTGTTGTTTGTACATCATTTTATTGGAAGTGGCCCGAGAGTTGTCACACTTTTGTAAAATGGCCTGTAGGGCAAAAGTAGTTGGACCACGCTGAAGAAAATCTATGGATTTCTCCACAAGTTTGACTTTCTGCCAGTTTTAGTAATCACTACTGAGTAACTATTTTCGGTTTTGTTCAATGCAAATATATTTGAATTTTGCTTGCAACTTTTTCCTAATAATCGTTCTTTTGGCATGGGTATAATTACCTACTCGTGCATCACGCCTACTGCACAAACGTCGCGAACACGATACTACCTGTATTTGCGTGCTAAAGCTAGCCCTGCTGTGGTTGCTGTTTAGTGCATAGCAGTAGTTTTTACTGTAAGTGATTGTCTTTTGTTTCAAGCCCCCCTGACTGTAAAACAAGAGTATTTGTTGGTAAATTTGTAGATCAAACTTTCCATATGGTAGGGCGCGTAAAGGCTCACGCCCCCCTGGGGTGGCGCGCCCACTGGTGCGTAATATCAATGGTCCCGTAACTTCTTGTGCCGCCCTGAGCAGTACTCCGCAATCTTCACTCACGGCACACAACTTACCAGAATTTACGGCACACCTCGACCACTATGTAAAAAACACACTTCATGATTTGTTGTTTGTGAAAACTTCAATTCTGACCTCATAAAAACACCATAAATGTTCAGTGGAAGTCTAGCTAGGGTTTAAGTTTTCAGATAAAGTTATTCCGCGGCACACCTAGCATCGTCTCGAGGCACACCGGTGTGCCGCGTCACGCCGGTGGTGGAGCACTGGTCTAGAGCAGGGGTGGGCAGATAGCGGCCCGCAGGCCAAATGTGATCCGCCACAACGTTTTCAGTGGCCCGCACAAGCATTCAGGAAAATCGTTACATCTGAAGTCTCCAATTTCTCATAGTAAATGTCAGTGCTGAGGCTATAAATCGAAACTTGCTTCTACTTCCATAAGAAGGTACGGCCCTCCGCAGCCTCCTCAAAGTGGCCCCCGAGCAAAATTAATTACCCACCCCTGGTCTAGAGGTATCCCAGCCGAACTGCGTCCCTTTGTTTCGTCATAAAGGGTAACGTATGGTGGAAACGCACTTTTCTTCCGATAGCTACTATCGTTGTGTTACATCAAAAACATATGAAGCTAACCAAGCCATTTACATTACACCACATGCTATTGCGTAGTCCGTCAGAAGAGGTTTTAATCAGTCGATTTGTAGAACGAAAGACCAGAAAACTTAGCAGTGTTTAACTAGCGCGGTGCCGAAATTTATAATGCCTTCAGGAGCTCCAAAGCGCAAAGTTTCTAAGGAAAGGCGCAAGAATCTGGCAGTGTTAGCTAAAACCCCGTGACGAATCGTTTTTTACTTCAGCAAAACTTTCAAGCAGCAACGTTAAACCAGTGCGGCGTTAACCAGAGCACCTGAAAATGTAGGTGAAAATCACGACATAAGCCTCGAAGCACCCTTTCACATCCAGCCTGTAGCTGGCAATATTGACATGCTATTTTTCCGGTGTCTTTTTGTATTTCTGGTTTCTGCTTATTGTTCGGATGAATGTTGTTTCTTGCCGAGTCAGTCTCTAGCCTGTGAAATATTTTTTCATATCAAGAATACACTCTAGTGTTTAACCCTGCTCAGGTAACCTCTAAACACAAACACTTTTGCTGTCCTTGCCCAAAATGGGCAGATTTTGTTTACTCGCTTATACTGGACTAACTGACAGGTTAGACACGCGCGCAGGTTTTTTAGAAGTTAGCAAGTCTTCTCAAGCTAATCCGATCAGAAAAAAACAACGTGTTGATTTTGGAAAACTTTTTGTATGATGAAGAACAAAAGCAATTTTCCAAACAAAGATGTGGGAAGTGCTCTTAACAAATGAACGAAAAAGTAAAGAAAAATCCAAAACTTTTGCCCGTAGACGTCATTGGTGGTTGGTTTAAAGTTTAAACAGAAACTCATTTCAAGCTTGTGGTTCTATCTGCAATAAAAGTAAATTAGGTTGAGAAATGAAATTTTTCTATTTTCATTGCAATTTTCAGCCACATTAATCAACCTTGCCCAAAATGGGCAATTTTTTTACGAAAATCAGGCACATAAGGCAAACTTGCCCAAAATGGGCAAATACTTTACGACAATTGTTGGGCAATCAGATTGATCGCGGCACTGCTATTGACTTTCATGTCTCACATAACGGCCAGTCCCGTCGCCACAGGGGGGATTTGGTGGGCTAAGCCCCCAAATTGAAATATCAAAACTATAAATGGGTGGGGTTTTGTCAATTTGTACAACGTCAAGGCATCAGCAGGGAAACAAAAACTCACTCTAACCATAACGTAGGGTGATTTTCACCCGAACTCACACTAACCATAACGTCGGGTGATTTTCACCTATGGACGTGGCCACCACTCCTACCTGGGTAGAAATCACCCGAGGTTAGTATTCCAGGGGTGTGAGTAACCGTTGCAGAAAACTTAAAAGGGATCAATGCAGACAAGTGCTCCCCATCGTCAGCAGTTGGCACGTGAACCTCGTTTTGTTCTGTTTTGATGGTGGACAGGTTCGACAGCGTTGTCTGATCTCAAAGTTCATGTCCTCAATAAAATGCTTTGGCCTTTTACCGCAAGTGCACGCACAAGGTGCATGCCCTTTCTGGCTCCAATTTCCTCTGACGGAGAAGGCGTCACACATTCTCTTGACCGTGCAGGAGCCATTCGCGCCAAATTGATTTGCGTGGTCAGGGCTTGCACTCGTGTGACCTACTCCCGTGCTGGCTTCGGTCAAAAGTTGCTGGCGTAGCTTACTAGTGAACCTACATGCACCAGCTCCTTTTGCCCAAATTGGTCAAGGTTACCTTAGGAGGGGTCTTTGTGTAGGAATTTTGTTACACCTCAGCTAACCATGGGACAATTTGGGCAAATTTTGTTCCCCATCGAAAACTACAAAACTTGTGCAGATTTCGATAGGACTGACCGAAGGAGAGTCTAAAAAACAAATGCAGTACTGAAAGAACCAGCTTTCTACGTGAACGTTAACTAATTTTTAATTTAAGTAGAAGAACCGTTTGCCCAAATTGGGCAGAGGTTGCCTGAGCAGGGTTAAACTCTCTTCTCGCAGCTAACTGTATGTGTAGTTGAGTTAGTACATTCTCGAATACCGGTAAAAGCAAACGAGAACGTTGCGAATCAGCGACAACGTAATTTTTACAAAATATGACGTCATGAAATACGTCATAGGGGCCCTACAGTGAAAATTGCCCCGGGCCCCCCTACCCTTTAATCCGGCTCTGCGTTTGATTTCAAAATTTCGAAGATACAAGTTTTGAATCTGAGTGGAAAAATTCGTAAAGGGATGATTGATTTGGTTGTCCAACACCGTTCCATTTAAGTTTTTCCCACGCCTCATTTCAGAGTCTGAACGGCAAGATTGCACGGAAGTTTTCGATTTCTTTGGGTAAATACAACATTAGAAATATGGTTACAAAAGGGGCAAAAAATAAACAGAAATCAGCACCGCAAAAAGTGCTTGTAAAAGTTCGTGGTGGGAGTTCTAAAAGCAGGCTGGATACGCCATTACTGACCAGTGGCGTACGCAGAAAAATTTCATGAGGGGTTTCATTCAGTGGTATATGGCGGTCATTTGTATTTGGTGTGCGCTGTTTGTGAAGTCACAATTTTACGTCATATTCGTGTTTCCAAACGAACGTTTTGGCGAAGTTCTTTGACACAATATGCATGTTCTACACACACTCTATTTATTGTGTTATTGCACTGAATGTGAACTATCAGCGCTTCAAGTTAGGATATCGGAGGAAAATATACTCAACGCTACGACACAGCAGTTCATAACTGAAAAAATATCAGGTTGCGCGTTAAAACCGGGGACTAAAACACACTCATCACTACGTCAGAGGAATTTCCTCCTTTGCGCAGACAGTAAAGCTTTTATAACATATCAAACTCAAGGGGGGTTAATCCCACCCTCCCTTGCTTGCGCCCTTGTTACCGACAACGTATCGAACAATCGGCACGACAGACGCTGAATGAAGATTGTGAAAACTGAAATTAATGGTTGCGATACAGGTAAAAGCGAGCATGGAGATTTTTAGTGGAAGAAGTTAGTAAGAGTCATGACATTCACCGCATGCGGAGTGGTTTTCATTGATTTACATTTCATACACCATCTGGCAATACGTGATACTTCGCGAAGTGGAACAAGTCTTCTGACAAATATCAAGCAAGTTGCAGCTGCTGTGAGAACGCCCAAGAAAAACCGATCATCAAGAGACATGGCAAATAATCGGTAATTGTTATTAAGCCACTCATTTGGTTCAACCTTTCTTTTTTCTTCCACTTACAGAGATACTTTCTTCCATTCTCTCCAGGAAGTGGAAAAACCGGCCTTTCGTCAAAACTGTGTTTGCCAGGCCACACAAGGCTACCCTCGAAGCGTTCCAGAGTTTACAAAGGTTGTCACTGCTCTCTGAAAGTTAGCACTGAGCAGTTCTTTCCTTGTTCATGCTTAGAAAAGACAACCTTGCGAGCGTCGATGAAAGAAGACTTGATGGAAGAAATTTTGTATTTAGGAACCAATGCTTGAACCACAAATCTCTGCAGACTGCAGATACTAGTTCATGACCAGGTTACAGATGAACTTTAGGGTGATACTGCCTGATAATCTGGTGAAATTACAAACTGAATCGAAACCGGTATCAATGTACTGTACATCATCGCAAAACTATCATGTCACTTCACTTTGGTTTTGTGCATTCTAATATGTTCTTCGTGTTTTTTGCGAGCAACATTCAAGTTTATATTTATCTAGAATTGACACAGTCCTTTAGCACATTTCAGTAGGCTACCTTCTGAGTCTCCAGGCGCAAGAAAGACAATGATGAATTCTTGTGAGATTTGTAAGCTGGTTCCACTAGCTTTTCTGAACGTCAAAACTAATACGTGCACATTGTTTTTCTTTGCTGCATATGTCACAGGTATTTCCACATAAAGAGTTACTTGATTTTAAGAATTTGTAGTCCATGCATTTCACTTAGAACACGATGCTTGATAATAACAGGCAAAGTAATTGCAGTGCAAAGATACATGTGTCTTTACAGTGTTTTATGACACTGGTGTCATACTAAAATTTCTGCTATATATTGTTAGAGGGCTACACTATTGTGTAGGCCTACGTTCTTTCAGTCTCTTCCATTGTAAGGTAACTCTACGCACCCAGAAGCTCAACGTGTATCGCCGACCATGGGCGTTGGAAGAGGGGGCAGGGGGAATTGCGTTCTCGGTTTTGAAATTTGACATTTTTAACTTTTCAGTAGAAAAATGTTTTCTCTTAGTTTTGAGTTGGTAACTGCCCCCTACGTAGAAAAATGTGTTTCTACGCCCGTAGAAAAATGTGTTGGACATAGCTTAAAACTATTGGACATTGTATAAAAAATCTGGGCCCCTCTCAGAAAACTCTTCGCTCCCCCTGGTGACCCAAGCTGGTTACGAGCCTGGTTGGTAAAATGAAATTTCGCCACTGTTGGCTCCCCAGGAAAAAAGTTTTGGCCAACCCCTGGAAAAAAATTCAAACGTCTATGTTGCCGACACTTGCAGTTGTATGATAAAGGCAGTCAGGGCCGCAACCAGCTCTTCATTTCGGGGGGAGCGATTTTCATGAAATTTCATTTGATGACGTCATCGTGCTTATTCAACCGTGGTACAACTTTTGCACAAACGGTCACATATAATAATAATGTCTTTTTGCCCGCAGACACGAAGTCCATAGTATACAAACACACACATTCTGCACAACGCTGGTTAACAACAGATCGTTTTACAACAGCGTTGGAGGCTGAATCACCACTGTCGAGCGAAATTTCTGACTTCACGCCATATGCGCATGCGCAGAGCAACATTCTACACATGAAATAATCTGAGAAAACATTATTAGGGCTTTTAGTATTTGGTGTTTAGGTAAGTGTGTCGGGTTAGGGTTTATGTTGCAGTTAGAAAAAGAAAAATAATTAAAGTCTAAGATTAAGTCCAATATTTTTCACTGGTTTTACTTATTCCCGTAGTGTGGCTTCTTGTGGGTATCTGACATCTAACCAAAAAGTTTTAATTTACACAACACACATCAAAAAGTAATCGCCAAACTTTATTCCTTTACTCTGAGAAGAAAATAACTGACAAAAAATAATAGGTCAGAAATTTCGCAAAGGTCAGAAATTTCGCTTGACACCGGGCTACAGAAACTTACTTAACAGAACGTTTTGTAACGGCGTTGGAGGCCGAGCCTCAGGTTTACAGACGCATTCTTCACACTATTTGTTCACTTGGTACAGCACTACTGCAAAGTGGGACGCTAATTCCTTAACTGGTCAAGGCCAGATAAAGTACGAATGCTTTGTGACATGCACACCCTCAAACGAACAAACACTACAATGTCCGAGCATTCAGTCACAAAGTAAAATGAGGTTGTAGTGTTCAAAGAATAAGGACGAATGTAAACAATCTGAATGTGTCAAAGCAGGCAACCTTACGTTGTTAGACCTTCTGCATCTTTCGAGAAACAAGTAGGCTATGTGGCTACTTGGAGATGGCGCCACATGAAAATAAAAGATCACCGCTAGATGGTGCCTATGAGTAACAAGTCAGTGTGATAGTCACCACAAGCGAAATATCGTAACTATCTTATCCCAACATAATGATAGTGCAACCTAGTAGTAGTAGAGTGAACTCACGGGGTGATGTACTGGTACTATGGTTGCGACTGATGGTTAATTGTGGTGACTAGTGGAAGCAGAGAGTAAACTGGTCGAGCGAGATCTTTTTCTGCTGGTTGCTTTCCTGTTAGTTTTGCCCCGAATTGCCATATTTCGCTTGTGCTTGCCTCAGTAGTTCAAGGCGATGCAGTCAACTGCAACAGCTACCTGTTTTTTCTTAATAATCCTTCAAATGTAGGAATGTCACATTGAACCTGATGAGTCATGACTACTAACACTCGCTCTCCAGGGCAGGTTGTATAGAGCTCTGCATGCAAAATTATAGGCCACACGCAATCTTTGCATGCATGACTTTCTGAAATTCCACCATATCTGTGATGCATACATGGACATACAACAGGAACGAAAAAGTACATTTGTGATTGCATTTGAACATCGGGAAAAAGAGGCTCGCAGCTTGTTTGCTGCACAATATTTTTATCGCAATTGTCTCTGAATGTCTTTGTCATCTGAGAGTTCAGTATTCAGTTTAGCTCCCAGATATTTGTAGTGGTTAACAGATTTTAGATTTTTACCACCCATTTGTCAGTAACGGGTGATTTTGCTTTTTGCACTCTTAGCCTTAAATGTCATACAAACAGTTTTGCTGCAGTTGAAAATATTTCCATGCGATTCTGCATAAACCTGACACACAGATAAAGGTTCTCTTCGCAACATTTCGGAAAATGATAACTTTTCAGTTTTAATCAAGATGCAGACATGGGCGTCGCAAGGGGGGGCAGGGAGTGGCCTTGGCCCTCCCCTGCATTTTGAAATTTTTTAGCAAAAAAAGGTTGTATTCTTACTTTTGAGTGGAAAAAAACAAATTTCACCACTTTGGCCTCCTGGAAAAAATCCTTCCGACGCCCATGGATGCAGACCGAACGATCAGGACAGAGTAAAAATTTGTATCCTCATACAAACACCTGGTTCCGTACTGAAATAGTGTAGTCATGGCTTTAGTGTGACAGATGTATAGGCTACTACACATGAAATTATTTGAGAAACTAATTCAGAGAAAGGTGCCAATGTGTTTTATGCGCCTACTGAAACATTGGTACAAAGAACAAACGATGCAAATAAAGTGGGGCAAGCATTTTTCTGAACTGTTTCATGTGTCTAATGGGGTTAGACAAGGGGGAGTACTGAGCCCATACTTGTTTGCTGTTTATTTAGATGATTTGTCCAATGAACTAAACAACATTAAAGCAGGGTGTT
>Ga0210059_1011422_pt1 | contig 13584 bp, 7 predicted proteins | sample Ectturendosymbi2_FD_188042 | JGI IMG/M metagenome (GOLD analysis project Ga0210059, IMG submission 188042) | Ecteinascidia turbinata endosymbiont from Florida, USA - Sample 2 (SPAdes) (version 2) | ecosystem: Host-associated > Tunicates > Ascidians > Unclassified | place: Key West, Florida...
CTTGGAAGTCATCGCAGTACTACATTGTAATAAGCAGGATGACTTCATTCATACGTATATCTCAAAAGCTTGTGTTTCATCAAAGTAAATGTATTTGCGCCATCAAACGTATACTCTCTACTACCGCGATGTATGTATCCTCGTCTTCTTTCATGTATTTGCGTATTTCATGTTACTGCGATGCATGCTTAAATTCAAGCGACTTGCGTGTGGGAGTGACGACGTTACTCAATACAATACAATATTTGCTGTGCGCATTCTTGCCAAGCTTTACCACTTTGGAGTGAATTGACCAAAAATTTGCAAAAACAAAGATGGGGTACATTTCTTTACTCTCAAATTTGAATGGCATAATAGGTATAACAAGTTATTATTGTGTAATTCTGAAAATAATGATATTGCATGATTCAATAAAAACAATTAAGAATAAGGTTTTTCCGCTTTCCTTAAAAAAGAACAAAATCTTGTTTCTTTTTAAAAAGCCCAAAAAACGTGATTTTTTGAAAAAAAAAACAAAAACCCAGATGGGTTGTTTTTTTGAAAAAAAAAACGGTTTTTTCTTAACCCTGGTTAGGGGACGTTTCATATAGTTGAAAAAGGCAGAAAAATGTTGATTTTATTCACTTTTGGTTGCCTGCTTATCATACAACGGCGTGTCTTTACCTTGCGTCCAGGGCTATTACAAAAGAACTGACGAATACTTTCCTATACGAAATCGCGAAACGGTCGGGATATTTCCTGTATCTCTGGTGCATTCGACGTTCTTGGTTGATCTGACCGCCACAGCCTCGACCAAACTCCAGTTCTGGCCATTACTGGACGGTTATCCGTTGGATTTGGATGACATCATCGTATTTTCGTACAACTGTAAAGCTGCTGGTGAGCGAAGAGTGTTTCCATTTGCTTGGCAGGGAGGCAAGCCATAGAAAATTTTACCTTACAGGCATTACGGAATATTTTGTTTGGAGTGTCAATACCGGTAATAGCAGTGCGGCTCTGTTAAATCTTGGTGAGAGCTGTCTTTCAGCGAGTCAGGTGACCAACTTGAAAGACACGTCGTTATTAGTCGGAATGGAGTGTTGCTTCCAAGAAAACATATGCAAATGCGCTAAAGCCTGATTCAAGAAAATTGAAACCCGAAGTTGATCGAAATCTTTCGTGTTGCGACAAAACGTTCCCCTCAATACAACGTTATGCAATCAACTCTTTTGAACTCCCATTAAGCGCGGTCGAAAGTATTTGTCCGATTCTTTTTAATCGAATAACTGACTGCTGTTGAGACGAGGTGTAACGTGGGAAACAAGAGTGTTGTTGATTTTTTCTGAAAGTGTTCTATATATCGTTTAGGCCAGGGGTTCCCAACCTTTCTCTGACGATGTGCCCCTTCAGCATTCCGACAGATGAGCGTCTACCCTTTCAGCATTTCAATATATGAACATGTACCCCTAAAATTTCTTATGACAAAATATTTTATCATGATTAATCACAGATATATTTTCAAATAAGCATATAACAGCTTTTGAAAATAATTTTCACTGATATATGTACAAATATGTTGAAATCAAGATATTTAAATATCTTTCTTTTCTATTGCTAACCTTAAATGTACCCCTTCAGATAGGCAAATGTACCCCAGGTTGGGAACCTCTGGTCTAGGATTATAATAATGCACTTCGAAACCCTCTATTGGATGTAACGCTTATTAGCTGTCACCGAAGAACCAGCGTGGAAGAACACTAGTTCTGCGGTCTGTTGTACCCCTTCTCCCCTGCGGTCGCCATAATTTTGTATGTGCGGTATTGCGCTGCGCACGTTCTCCAAGAAATGTTGTTGTCACGAAAATTTGTAGAGGTATTAAAACCAAATGCTTACATAGCATTCCCATTTCTATGGTTTCAAGGCATTCAGGCGTACGTTGACAACCGACATGTTTATGGCTACATGCCTATCCCTTTGCGCAGCCATCAGACACTGGTGGAAGACATCGAAACGTTTGTTCACCTGGCTATGGAAGTTATGAGTGAGTTGTTGTGCTGTCAACTATGATCAGTAAGATTTTGTAATTGTATCGCTACCCTCTCTTCTTTTTACAAACAAGGGTTGATTTCACTTAAGGCCCAACCCGCCAGACTCAAGAATTTAAAATTTTCGTTAAAAGTTAAAGATTTTGTTGAATTTGTGGGGACCAATTCAGTTTACCCCCATTTCACTGTGTTTCTATGCAAAATTATTTGTCTACTTCTGATATTTAACTACGTTGTAATAACCATGATAACGGCAAAAGCTTTTTCCGGTGCCGTGTCTCTGGAGCCGTACCGTATACACTAAGTCTGGCCACGCGCTGTTCACTGTACATTAGTCACCGTGACCAACTGTTTCGAGCAACTTGGATCAGATTTTGCGCGTTCCTACTAGTTGTTCGTTGTCTTTCAGCGGAACCCCCTGTGGGCATTGGCATCGAGATGAAGTCGTCTGCGCACATTGCATCTGAACCATCACTAAGCAAGCTTGGTTTCGACGAGGTTCGCTTAAATTGTGGAAGACTAATTTGCTTATTTCTTGGTCAACATCCTTCGCATTTAACGCACTTGCTTTTCTTTTAAGATCTTCATGATCAACCTGGTTCGAAGAGAAGATCGTTATCACCGTATGGAGACCGTTCTTCGTTTGCAGGGAATCGACTTCGTACATTTTGAGGCCATCGATAGCAAGTAGGTCAATTCAGATAAAAATCCTTGCACAGTCAAACGTTTGCTTCACCTGAGCTCGGGACTCTGTCGCTTGGTGGATTATTTTTGGCTGATAATCACTTCGACTTCCGAACTTGTCATGACGTTGCGGCTTATTTTTTCTTTTTTGTTGTGTGACTTCTACCTAAACGTGCAACTTCAAGTTATTTAAAAAAGTAGGTGATGCGTGCTCAAAAGGTGAATAGTGTCTGGATGCGCTCGCTGTGTACCTGACGCCAAGTTGCGCAATCTTAGTAAGTGATGGTGTCTTTCCGCAGTCGAAGTCTGTAGGTATTGGAAATGTACGGTTTCAGACAGCAAGGTCCAAGGGTGCAACCAGCTCTTCATTTCGGGGGGGGCAATTTTCATGAAATTTCATTCGATGACGTCATCGTGCTTATTCAACTGTGGTACAATTTTTTCGCAAACGGTCACAAATAAAGTTCTATTCGCTACATTTCCGAAAATGAGAACTTTTCAGTTTCAATCAAGATTGAAACCAAACAATCAGGACAGAGTAACAATTAGTAGCCTAATACAAACACCTGGTTCCGTATTAAAATAGTGCAGTCATGGCTTTAGTGTGTGTGGCAACTGTATAGGCAGTGCCGGCGCTACCATTAGGCAAGCTAGGCGACTGCCTAGGGCGCTGGGCTAAGGGGACGCCAAAAAGGACCAAAAATACACCTGTTGGTTAGAAAGTGACGAACGGACACCAAGTAAATGTGAAAAAACATGAAAATGAACGGAACACACGTTCACGCAGTTTATGAGAAGATGATGACGCCCATCCTGTTCAATCCTGTGTACTACACTATTTCAGGTTTGTTGCAGAAGGATTAATGTTTTTCTCAGTATAAGCTATGTCGCAATCTGGTATATATTTTATTCATCTAATAAACTTTTCTAATTAACAAAAAGCGACCTTATTTCCATAATTTACAACGTGATTGATTATATGTAGAGTAAAAATCTTTGTATATGAGAGGTGGGCGCTGGAAAGAGTCCTGCCTAGGGTGCTTACAACTCGATCAATGGCATGGTGTCAGAACCAGCAAAATATACCCTGCAGGCCATACTTTATCAAGCTCACTAAAAAATGTTTAACGTTATTGTCTGTGTTCTTTTCATTTCTAACTTTTTTCGCTGCGCCGCTTTTACCGGAATAGGTTTATGTTGAAACAGGCCCGTAGCCAGGGGGCATTCGGGGGCAGTGTCCCTCAATTTTTTGTGCCCTCCAAATTTTGTTGTGACCAGAAATATTTGTTTTGTAATAAGGCAAAAGTCTTGCCCGCCTAAAACGTATCTTGCCTCTCCTAAACCTTAAAACCTGGGTCGAAGCTTTCACGAAATCATGTTTCAGCCGTCGCGTGTAGTCAGGTAGGGAAAGTTACCGAAAAGCCAACATTATTGGCGTTAGTAGCCTAGTTAAACGGTCAAATTTCGATTATTATACTGTAGAACGCACCACCTTAAACCTATTTCACAAAACAAATTGCAAGTGGAAACGTACCACAACTAACATGGTGGCGTTCGCGATTGTCAGAGGTTGCAGACTGTAACAACGGGCCTGTAACAAAGTTTTAAGGCTCGTATGCTAATTTTTTTGTATATATGAATGCTGTAACGCCTATTACTGGTGTAAATTAAATTTTGATGAAATTGATGCTCAAATGAACTCGGCATTCATTTAAGAAATTAGCTTGATGTAAAAAAATTATCATTATCTACGCCATACATTTGAAAAGGTCGTGCCACGGTTGATTGAACAGGATGGGCGTTATCATAAGCGAACACTACTTGAGGGGGCGCTGGAATTGCTTGCTCCGGCCCTGCGCATAGGGTACTAGTAAACCTGCGTAACTTTTCGTCTTGTTTCAGCAAATTCGTTCTAGCTCTATTCTTCTAGCATGTGTTTGAATTTCTATCACAAATGAAGATCCCACACTTGCTTGAGGGATAGCCTATGTCAAGGGTGAGGGGATCTTTGAATGCTCCCATGTCGGGCGAAACGGATCAGGTGTCTTGTGTCTTTGGCGCACAACGGACCAGGTGTGTTTGGGGCAGCAGGGCTTTTTCTGGCATCCACGAGTTGTGTGCAAGTTTTTAGAAGCAAGTTCAAGGCTATGAGCTTTCAGGGCTCGCACTGGTTGCAAGAGTTTGGGTTTGATAAAGCGTCATTTGGAGCCAAAGTGGTGTAGTAGATAGGTGCGTTCAACACTTGGCTGGCACTCATATGACACTTTACTAAATCTTCTTCCCAAGCCGTGGTACTGGTACCAGAAATACCAGCATTATAAATACCAACATTGAAAATATTTCCCAAGTTTTGACAATTTCAACATATTTGTGATTAAACCAATCATTTACAATTTTTTCGATCAAATGGCCTGTCTAAAGATAAATCTTTGAGATAATTAACCAGTAGGACAAACAAAATTTCACGCAAGACTTTTTAAAATTATTAGAACAGGGGTCACCAACGTTGTGCCCGCGGGCACCGGGTCGCCCGCGGGCCTGTTCTAAAAATAACATTAGCATGATCAATGTCTTCACATTAACGAATATCAATACTAAAATACTAAGGTAAATTGAGCAAGATTTTTATTTCAGAACCGTGTATCAAACTAGTAGCCCTTCGCATTAATCGGTACACAAGACTTAACTCGCAGTTTCAAAAAGGTTGGTGACCCCTGGGTTAGAATATAAAATTTCATTCTTTGAATGTTTTTTGAATGTTTCTTTGAATTTCATTCTTGAATGTTTTCTGTATTCTTTGAATGTTTCTGCAAATGTCAAAATTCCTATGCAATGTTTTGAAAATTTCGGTGGGGGTAAATGCCCCCCTTGGTTGCGCGCCTGGTAAGGTTTATTTATTTCTTAATGTGCTTTGCGTTATGAAACCTCTAAGCCAGTGGTTCTCAAATGGGTGTACGCATACCCCTTGGGGTACGCAAAGGTGCTCCAACAGGTTCACGAATTTTTGTAAGTGTCTTCATAATGAAATTTTAACATAAAAGTACAATAATTATAGGTACGTTTGTAGTTATTATGCTCATTATTACAGTCAGGGGTAGTTGATAGACAAAACATTTGCCCGAAGGCTACATCACAAAAAGAGGTTGAGAGAACCACTGCTCTAAGCAAGCAACTTGGTCATTTTTTATTAATGTATATCGCTCTACAAAGTAACTGCAGAATGAATCAAAACACCATCGGAAGGTTTGCTCAAGAAATCCGTTTGAACAGCACGTATGTATTTTTTCCGCTTTGTTTAACAGCTTTTTGATAAAGCTTTGCCTTCCTGAACAAATATACTAGAGCGAATACAGAGTGAGTTGGTGCTGCTGTAAGACCATGCTGGTTCGGTGTTAGAATTACTGATTTTTTAAGGATTCTGCAAGGCTAGCCAAACCAGCTAGTTGTTTCTGAACCTTAGTGACTCGTCTAGTTTACTCACCCAAATTGCTTTTATTCGCTGGTTGCTCAGCGAGACTTGATATTTCAGCAACAATCAAGCAATTGAAGTTTGTGCCGCAATGTTGCAGGAAGCTCAACAGCACGTATCTGCGTCAGATGCAAATCGACATGCTGCCTGGCTTCGTTGACCCATACAGGGAACGTACCTTGACTCGGGGTGAAATCGGTTGTTTCCTTTCACACTACTTCATATGGAAGGAGGTAACTGCTTTAAGCGGCAAGTTGCGTGCGGTCTGTTCGGATTTTGGCTTTTAGTCGTTGCACCAAGGTCGATTGTTCAAATAATATTATCAGTTGGTTAAGTTTAACTATAGATGTCTACAAGGATTTCCACCAACTGTGTGGTGGCCCATCGCTGACAAGTGGATTGTTAACTTTTTTTGTGAATTTATTTTCAATTTCGTTTTCAATTCCATTTTTGATTTCGTTTTCATTTAGGTTTCATTTTCAAAATTTATGTAGCATTTTTGATTTATTTATATTTTTGTTTTGAAAGTGAAACACAAATGCGAAACGAAAATTCCTAGTAGCTCAACGCATTGACATGAATGAAACAAACTAACTTAGAGGCCAGCGCTATCAAAATAGAAATCATACATGATTCTATATTTCGAATGCATAGAACTTTGATCGTACGTTGTAAAAATTTCTAATGTTAATGTCTTTCAGATTTAAAAAACATCAGATCGGATTAATTATTTTGTATGTTACCGAATAATTCATATCATAATGTTTAGTTGAGAAAATGATCTGTGCTTTTTCTGCATCTGGGGAAGTACCATGCCATGGAAACCAAACCAAGTGATGCTGTCGCAAGAGAAGTAGTTCCGCTGGAAAGTTTGATCGTCATCCACTGGAAAAGATCTGTATCAGTGTGTCAGTTTGATTCCGATGAAGCAAAACGTGACATGCTGTGAATGTATAATAGTTCTAGCTTGCGAAACTTTGACATGAAGCATGAGCACGACGACATTCAGCATTTGCTAGAATTACAACAGCTGCGCCTAATTGTTTGTCGATTGGTATATCGGGCAATACTGCACAGCAGTCTACTGTTTGACTGCATGGCAAGGCAGTTCAACCTCGCCAGATTTCATATCGTATCACTCAAGATACGATACTTACATTAATTCTAGGATGTAAAACTTCTCTGAATTGTGCAAACCATGTTATACTGAATCCCGCCAGCAATAACCACGATGCTAAGCTTTACCGCACTGATACATACCTTACCGGTGCATGGCAATCAAACTTTCCAACGGAACTACCTCTCTTGCGACAGTTGGTTTGGTTTTCATGACATGGTACTTTCCCAGATGCACCAAAACTACGGATCTGAAAGATCGCACCTTTGATACGAATCATTTGTCGGTGACATACGGAGCAATCAGTGGCGGCTCGTATGTAGGTACTGCGGAACTGCAGCACCCCCTCTTTTCACGCTATATTTTGTTTTTAGGTCAGTTCGTTCTTTTACTTTGATATTTAGTTATGCATGCACAAGAAGTGTTGACAATGTGTCCTCCCTGAACAAAATGTTTTGCACGGACAAAATGTTTTGTTTTGCACCCTTGACATGAACAAAATGTTTTGCACGGAATTAAATATTGGACATTTATTTATTGTTGTGTGGGAAGCACTGCAAATGACGAAAACCTGGAGCTGTGAGTGCTCACAGCGCCGGTATCGCTATAGAAAAGTAAAAGAAGGTTTGCGGTTTATCAATCAAGCACAGCCAACCTGAAACTGTGATGCAGGAGCTGTGGTTTCCGCAGCGCCGGGCTGGCAAATGCATTGACCAGTGGCAGGGAGCAGAATTAGTGTGTTCATCCCAGTGCTGCTGAGACTCAGCGTACGTTCAAATGCAGACTCTGAAACTTTACAAAGCACCGTAATATGACACATTGTATTAAAATGGTAGTGAGTCTGACTTGCACTTGTAGTGATTGCAATTGGTATGTAATTTTATTCTAGACAGCGGAGAGTTAAAGTTAAAATATAAATGAAATACACATAGTTTCGTGCCTTTGGCACAAATTTTTTTCTCTTATTAGCATAGTCATTTAGTTTGTAACTCATTAGTCGTTGGTGATTTTTACTGCGCGTACTGGCTTTAATAGTACAAGAAGTTGAAAATCATCTGAGATTATGTTGGATGTGGAGTTGGTCTGGATTTGCAGTGCAAGGTGATTTTGGGTTTTATTGGTAGAAAGTGTATGGGCTGTATTCCAGAACGCGCCTTCAGCACATGCTTGGCGTTTTCTCAGCCTCAAATCAGGAAAACCGTAAAATAGAATTTTGGAGTAGGCTTTCTGTCATGAATTGCGTCGGAATTGAAAACGGTTTTAAAAAACAAGCTTATTAAATTCGTGCTTGAGTTCAAATCTCAAGTCGACTTCTGGAAAATAACATTATCACCGAAAATTAAGCCTGACTTAAATACTGCCCTACAATATAATATTAAAGCATATCGTAAAACCCAGTGTTTCAGCAAATTTTAAACTATGGCTACTTGCACTTTATCTTTAAAAATTATTTCACGCAAATGGTAATGGATCACAGCATCGTTCAATTAGTGAGTGACGTCAGATATTTCCAGGGATAACAATTGTCTGTCCAAGGTGATAAGCACTCCTTTCCTGAGTACGGATGTGTGATATGTTCAGCTAGGGTTGTTTCTGTTCTCGATATATATATATATACTGAGACAATGCAACTAGCATAATTGCATTAGGTAAACTGTGACGTATTTTAAGACCACCAGCGTCGTGCGAAACAAACGTTTTTTTTTCGTTGAATGACTGTGAAGGGAATGTTATGCGTGTGAGACAACAGCATGCTACTGCAGCATAACAATATACAGAAATTTCACAATTGGCTCGTAGAAAGAAAACTATCATACGTCATAACAGTCCACGCCGCCGAGGAAAACGTGATGCTGTTGGGAGTTGCACCAGTCCCACGAATCACAGTCACGAGCCGCCACTGAGCAATCAATCCTTTCTGATGTTTTTCAAAAATCGTGCAGACATTGCCATTGCAAAACTTCACAGTGTATATTGCAACCAAATTCTTTGCGCTCGAAATGTAGGATCATGTACGATTTCTGTTTTGATAGCGCTGAGCTAGTTGGATTATTCATTTCGCATTTGTGTGTCACTTCAAAACGAATTTGAAATGAAAATGAAATTAACATAAAATTGCGAATGCTACCAAAAGCGAAATTTAAATGGAAGATGAAAAATGCAAAATCCACTTGACAGCGATGGGCCGCCATTCTGCTGAAGTACGAATATTCCAATGATTCTGTTTGAGATAAACGCATATGCTGTGGCAGCGGGATGGTCCTCTATAGCCAGTGAAATTTTTTTATTACGTCTGTATGATCGACTACATCTGGTAAGGTTTTTAATTTATTTTTCGTTATTTAACGATTTTTGGAGACAACTTCCTCACCATCTCATCACCCGCTTGAGAAACTATTGGATTTGAATTTTTATTAACGGCGCAGGTGGTGTCAAAAAATTACGACAAAGTGATGATCATTGAGGATGACATCCGATTTGAAAAAGCGTTCGTGCGAAGGCTGAAACACGTCATGGATGACGTTGATCGCATTGATTTAGACTGGGATCTCATGTGAGTTTGCAATAACAGTTAGGCCTTACTAAAATGTTGTTAAATTTTCTCTGTTATATTTTTTCCGTTATCGCAACTTCATGCACTTTTTAACGAAAGAGAAGTGTGACATTTCTAGTGAGGTCACGAGTCCTCCCACGGCCAGCAGCGTGTGATTTTTAATGAAACGTAATTTCCAGCGAAGAAAATTTTAACCAGGGGGGCGATCGCCCCCCCCCCTAAAACCTACGAAAGTAACTTTACTCACCATGATTTTGTACAAAATGGAAAACAACATTCGCGATATAAGGTCAATTTGCCGTTCATTGTTTTTTCACAGCAGTGTTGTGAAGTATACTTCATTTCTCTCACAGTAGTGAACCCGTAATGAGACTTGACTACGAAATAATGCTGATATCTTCCCCCCTAAACCTGCTGGTTGGGTCCGCCCCTGATTTTAACTGACGTGCATTTTGTATTCTAATTATAAGCTATATGTTTGCTGCAAGCTTTTGAGGAATCAGCGGACTGGGTACTGCTTTCATCACTTTGCGATGATTGAAACTTGCCCATACCTGTTTCGAAGTAACTAGTCTGCACAAAGGTGACGAAGTCAAATCAATCAGCAAATTTTTTTTTTAAATAGGAAATCGATTTACACATAAATCTTGGTATCCTCAGTCCTGAAATCTTATTCAAAAAGCATCTATTTGAGACACCTTCGTGGAGACTAATTACTTGTTTTTTTTGCAGTATTGTTTTTGCAATTACTTGTTTTTTTCGCAGTATTGTTTTTGTCACACACAGAAAAGTCTTGTTTTTTTCCTGAAATTAGTTGAGGCCTTAAAGCTGTATGCAGTACTTTAGCAAATGCTTCTTCCTGCCGGTGCATGTTTTCGACGGTAAGCCCTTGCGTGTTTCCAGCTACATCGGGCGAAAGCGCATGCAGACCAAAGTGCCTGAAAAATCTGTGCCCGACACCAGCTTGCTGGTCGAGGCTGACTACTCGTACTGGACGCTGGGCTATCTTCTGTCCAAGTCGGGAGCGAAGAAACTACTCGCTGATAATCCTCTGCCCAAGATGGTGCCTGTCGACGAATATCTCCCAATCATGTTTGACAAGCATCCCATGTGAGTATAATCGCTGTGCTTGTTTCATGTATAGATGTGCAGAATAACAGTCGCTGGTCTGAGCCACGTCGATTGCAGAAGGCATTTCGTTTGGAAAGCTCGTGTGACTCTTAGAACGGTAATGCGCGAGCAAAGTAGTACAGCAAAATTCGGGATCAGCTCGTGTCCGAAAAGTTGGATGTTCGCGGAAACATTTGAGATCTTGAGGGGGTCGTGGGAGGATAAAGTAAGAGAACTACTGAAACAGAGTATTTTTTACTGCTTGAAGAAGTACGTGACAATGATGTGGTAAAAAATACACGACAGTAGAGTTCAAGCGTTTCTTGCGATCCACAGCTGCACAGACGAGAAGATTACGTAGTAAGGTTTAAGGGGTGATGACCAAGTCGAATCGTGCAGCGAAATGAAGTGAAAGAGGTATGAGGCGTCCTGATGCCACGTACTGCGTTTCTTTCCGTGGTAGAAATGCGTGACGCGGGTCGTAAGCGCGGAATAACTGCAAAATGATTTGATGTACTCTAGCAGGGAATTCCACAGTAGGAGTTTTGCAAAAGAATAAATTGTGCGCTAGCGAACGTTTCGAAGGTGGATGCTGAAAGTAAGTGTTATGGTGTAAAGAGTAGTGAGATGTTTCTCTGAACATCGGTTGTGTAAAAGGGTGAAGAGCAGGTGAAGTAAATTTGGATTTCTAGAAAGACAAGATCACATGAAGTACTCTTCATTAGGATCGTAGAACGAAACTAAGATCAGAAAGAATTTCAGCATTGGAAGATGCGAGTAAACATCCAAGAAATAGTTCGGTAGTTAACTGCATAGATCCGTATTAAATCTTTGAATGTATAGAACCGCTTGCGGTTTTAATTTTCTGGTTAATCTTATTGGCGAATAAGTGAATTGCTACCACAACAGATGGCTGAAAGCTTCATTGCGATGGGTTTTGCTTTGCCATCAGTGCAGTTCCACTCATGCGGTGCATATTTTTTCAGCAACCACCTGTAAAGTCAGTGTCGATATATTCATGATTTTATGTGTGTGTAATTTATTGTAAGCTGCTTTTGTGAAAAAGCTGGTAGTCACATTCAGTTAAAGATTTAAAAAGCACTTCGCTGTTCTCGGATCGGGAATGTTTGCGCTGATTGTCGCTTTGCAATCACCGACCAGGGTACCACGCCGCCTACCAGTATTCCATTCGTTTCACTGGCTTTGCTGATCAGTAGAATGTGTGGAACTGACTTTCTATGCGCGCTTCTCGTGAGCACACGGGACTGTTGATGGGTGTGCTAGAGACCCCAAGTTTCAAACCGGACCAAAAGCATCGGGATCCCTTCGTTCCACGTTTGGTGGAATACTCAGCTCAGTACTTTTAGAATCAATTTTGGTAGCACTGCTAATACTGCAAAATAAATTAGCTGGTTGGTGCAGTACATAGAAACAACACAAGATTCTTACTTTTTTTAAAGTGCACCATCGCTAAAGCGAAGAAATGCTAGTTAAACGAAAACGATGCCCGACAACTGGGTAATATCGCTCTTGTGTAGATTTAATCACCAGAAAAGTGAGATGGGAAGTTCAGATTTTGAGAAATGGTGCGACGCAAACTTTTGTTCTTGAACAACGAGCATTTCATCTGTTCTTGCTGATGCAGCAAGCACGTTAATGTTCAGTGTGGTGTTAGATCGACATAATCGACTCGCTGTTCTTCAAGAAAGCATTCTCATGAAGATCACGCCCACATTTTGACAGTACTACGAAATCCTGTGAAAAAAATTTTATTGCTTCGTGAAAAGCGCTTCTGATCGTCGGAAATACTGTTGGAGCTGGAAAAAGATCTTTCAAGCAAAATTCTCCAGCGTTTTTTCGTCCTAAGGAGTGAATATTTAATGTAACCTACAATGTGGAAGATAGTAGTGATTGTTGGTGGGATCATCATTGCTTGTTAAATGCAGAGGAGTAAAGAAATTTGAAAGTTTTTGAATCCATGTGAGGCAGCGGCGGATCCAGACCAGGCGTTTTTTTTTGGGGGGGCAGTCTAATAAGGGAGCTCCAAACAGTCTTCACTTGTTCAAATCCAGCTTCTCTGCAACAATCGTTGGGTATCACACAAAAGTGGTTACCTTTTGTAGGCCAAGAAAATCGCTGTTTTTGTTGCTCGAACTATGCGATCCTTCGGGGAAGCACCACAGTTTAAAATCGCCTTTGATCATTAATTCACAAAAAGCTTGAAGCAGGTCCAAATAGATAGATCATAGTTTTCACAAGCTACACATAACTGAGAACGCTGTGGGTGTCCCAAACAATCTTTTATATCTTCAATAAGTGTTTGAAAGATATACACTAAGGCAATAGTCCCCAACCCTTTTGTAACCGCGGACCGGTCAATGCTTGACAATTTTACCGCGGCCCGGGAGTACTCGCGCAACAGTGTTTCGATGGGAAGAATCGACCAATCACATGTCCAGAAGGCGAGTGGTGTCACCACCAGTATACATTTTGTAATTTCACTGCCCAGGGGTTGAGGACCACTGCTCTAAAGCATGCTGCGTGGTAATGTTTGACCCTGTTTTGGGTATCCGCACATCGGAAAAAACAATGTCTGAAACAGATTGCGAACTGCTTAGAAGTAGAT
>Ga0210059_1011423_pt1 | contig 13583 bp, 10 predicted proteins | sample Ectturendosymbi2_FD_188042 | JGI IMG/M metagenome (GOLD analysis project Ga0210059, IMG submission 188042) | Ecteinascidia turbinata endosymbiont from Florida, USA - Sample 2 (SPAdes) (version 2) | ecosystem: Host-associated > Tunicates > Ascidians > Unclassified | place: Key West, Florida...
TCTTCATACATCTGTTTAGAGTTAGACCGCTAAACTCGTCGCTCCTGCGGATAACGGTCGAGAATTAGATTGATGGTAAAATCAACTGGCACATTCGTGAAAAGACTGGTGACGTCAAATGACGTCATAATCTTTCCAGATAAAGACCTATCCTGAAGCAAAGAAAGACAAAAACGAGCAGGATGCAACGTTTGCAACATTAGGATTCGAGCCGATCAATATGAATCCAGAATCCCTCAACTGTCTTGTAATCCAAAAGGTCTTTAGCTGAGGAATCATTTTGCAGATCAATCAACTTATCTTGCTGCTCATCAGGTACGTTATGTTGAGGCTGGCACAGCGTCGCATGCATGCGCAATTCACCACGAACGGGGTGTGCGCTGCGCTAGGAATAGCACCCATATGTATGTGGTGCGGACAAGCAATGCTAAAATGAGCACGGGATGTGATCTCAATTGTTGCTTGCCGCTTGAGACCTCCGATCGCAACACTGATGAGCAGAAGGATAAGTTCAGTGGCGTAACTGACAAGGGGGCAAGGGGTCGAGTTGCCCCCCTGCCAAGCTAAATGTAAAAACTGGGCCCCTTTTAGTTGACATTTTCTTGTTTTGTATTATTTAGGTTGTTGTTTTGTTGCATTTTTCGGGGTATTTTCAGTATTTTTAGCTGGTTTAGACATCCACGACATCCAGAGCTTCACTAATATTTCTTAACTTTTTCCTGAGTTTTGGGTAGTGGGGCCCTCTACGGTGGCCAGTGGGTCCCCTTCAGCTAAGCTTTGCCCTCCTGGCTCAAACCTCTAGTTACGCCACTGGATAAGTTGATTAGCAAAAGCCAACTTTCAAATCTAACCCTGATTTAAACCTTATTTTTAACGGGATTCCATGCTACAACTTGAGAAATAATTTGCTGGATTTCGTCTGGAAAACATTGTTTCATGCACTGAAAAATGCTATAAAATTTTACGAGATTCACGTCTGGATCCACGCTTCATTTTTTCCACCAAGTTGTTTCAAATGTCACAAGATTTTGAAAATTTGGTGACATACTTCCCCATCGGGCAACACATGTTGCTGAATATTTCAATGCCAAGTGAACAAACCTTCCATATTCTTTCCACTTAACTCCAATTACATACAATAATCCCGCCCTTAGCACAGGCCCGTAGCCAAGTTCTAAGGTTTGGGCATGCAAAAGACATTTTAGGGCAAGATGTTTGCATGTACTATATGTTTGATAAAAAATTTCTCGGCACAAAAATGTGGGGAGGCACAAAAAAATTGGGGTACTGCTCCCTAATGTCCACCGTGGCTACGGGCCTCTGATATCTACCAGAAAAGGTTATCATCTGCTTAGCGCTAGTTGCGCACAATTGCATTCGTTAGACAGTTTGATTGTTATTCAACAATCTCAATTTCTTACATGATAATTTCCATGAAACATTCATGATTTTTTCGCTCGCAAAGCAGGTGATAACCTTTTCTGGTAGAGATCACTTGTAAATAACAGTATTAACTGGTTTCATTAAAGGGGCCCACAGCTTTCAGCGAAAGCATCAAAAGGATCCATGACACTGAAAAGTTTGGGAATCACTGTTCTGAATAATGACCCGTCTCTTGCTCTCGTTGCTAAAGGGCACGATGAACCCACGTTGAGCTTCAGACCCTTTATCAGAAATAATGAAGACGTTCCGGCGCCGCGCTACGGCTGCAATTTGTTTTCGCATTATGGCACGTTCTTACCTTCGCCCTTTATCTAAGGGTGTGGGCTATTGTGATTTAGTGCGATTTATGTTACTCGACCCTCCAGCGCGATTACCTGCCAAGATCTTGATTACGTGTGTGTCTCTCGTTTGTTCAGCAGAGTAGCACGTTAAACCATTTCGCATCTGCTTGTGGGAACAGATGACGTGTCTGCTCAGAGGACTGTTGCATTGGTTTTCGCGTACCTTAGTTAATTTTCTGTAGCTTTGATTTGCAGTGTTCACTTGACTAATAAGACTGTTTAAACCAGAGGTTCTTAAACTTGTCCAGTCGCGCCCGCTTGGCGTTAGTTATTGATGCTCGCGCCTCACTAACCGCAAAGTCATACACTAAAAACAGAACAACACTTTGTTTGTCATTAACCTACTTTTCAACAATATGTTGCTGTCATACTCGCGCCCCCCTTACGAACCTTTCACGCCCTCGAAGGTGGCGCACCCCCAGTTTAATAACCTTTAAACGTTATTAAAGTCACTAAATATTACTGGTACCAGTTGTCCAGTTTACCGAACGCATTGATTGCACTGCCCGTTCAACCGTTGGAAAACAACGAATAGGTCAAATTACCAGAGGTAATTGTTGTTGATAAAATACCGGTAAACCCCAATACGCTTTAGGACTCAAACTCAATGAAGTAAAGGCGCTATTTGCGAGGGATCCAATGTCCGGCAATACACAATGGTCCAATACAGTTGTTGACTGGAGCGAATATGCCCCAGTTTTTCTGGTTAGAAACTATATGCTTCGCGATTCCGGAAATGGCGCTGATGCCACATGGACGCCGTTGGGATGTTCCTTACCGGGACCAACATAGGGAAAGCAGGAAGTCAAACTCAAAACGTTCACTCATATGTCCTTTCGTGCATGAGAGAAGAGCATTTAAACATTGCTCATTCAATGCGTCTAATAGATGGGAGGGATTATGTCCAGCATCTGCGGAAACTGATGAGGAGATGGAGGTGATAAAAATAACTCAAACGCTATCAGCTGAAGTCCGGCGAACCTTTTATCAGATGAGAGATTCAGTACAGCTCGTTGTAGATGCGTTCATTACCAGCTTCCGTTACCTTCGAGGAATATGGTCAAGTTTTTCTTGACAACATCAACATGGCCAGTCGATTCCTTACAGTTACCGCTTATACGGGAACAAGAGTTTTGTTCAGCGACTATATTGTCTGGAAAGTAATATAACATACGTGATAAGCTATGCAGTGGGCACTTGCAAAAATTTACATCAACCAGATGTGACTCTTGCGCAAAACATTGTCCTAGCTTCGTCAATTCACAGGAAGAATCGGACAGCATTTCTTTTTTGTTTTTGTTTTTTTTGCGAAATTTTCCTGACTTAAGTCCTAAATCATGAAAATTGTTGGCATCATGTAAGTGCGAACCGAAGTTCGCATGTTAAAGTCCCCATGTCAGTGCAGTAACAACATGACAATATTGTGTCAGTACAGTAACAACATGACAATATTGTGTCAGTACAGTAACAAGTACAGTAACAACATGACAATATTGTGCATCTGAGAGTGAGAGAGATTCAGCCCATTTGTATGAAAGCGGTTACAAAAAAAGAATGAAAAAGTAAACAACAGTACTTGATGTTCAATTTTCCACTGACAAAAAATCTCGCAACAACGCAAGACCGCCAGATACTGCAAAACTCCGATGAAAAGCAAGATTGTCAGTTTTGGATCCTACGTTTGGTTGTTTTTACTAGATTCCTGCAAACAGATTGCTTGTTGAAACTCTATGTCAGTTATATCAGCAGGGACGGATTTAGGGAGCGCGGGGCCCTAGGCCATCTTAGATTTTGGGGGCCCCATGCTTCTGTGACCTATTTGGTCGCTTGTCTTAAAAACGTGAAAGTATGCCCCTCTTACGTGTATTACCCCTCAAAACTTTTTCTTTTGTGGTGCCGAATTTGGTTCCACGATTGCCTTAAATTTTCAACAGAAAGTAAAGCCTTTGCTACATTCCTCTCAACAACAAATGGCAATGCGATCTTTTCTTGGAATTTATAGCCTTTTGTTTTTACTGTAGTACAAAAGTTCTCTTCGTTAAATTTCCGTTACTTCTAGGTTTTCTGCAGGTTTATTTTTCGGATATATACATTTTCCTGCGGGATCATGTTGCCATCCTCGAAAATATCGTCTAGTTGTCGATCTAATTAGCTGTACGTAAACTCCTTTGTTATAGTAACCACACAGTTTATTTTATCGAACAAACAGGCACAATCCATTCAATGGACACAGGTTTTCCAAGCAATACAAAATATAGTTTTTATGTTATAGGCTGATTGTGAACAGCATGCTGACATGTTTTGCACAACAAAGTATTTTCCCAACACCCTCAGCTAACCTTAAGAAGTAAGCCCAATGTAGACACGTTTTTCCAAGTAAAACTCACGAGAAGCTGTTTTAGCTGATTTAGCTAACATCTAGAGCTTCAACAAGCAAGCTTTACATACTGGCAATCTATTTGGAAACAACGAAAAGTAGAATCCGCATCAAACACAATACAAATTTGCCTACTGAGGCTCATATATTTCAGAAACAGCGTAACTGGCAATTGACTTACTACTAGAGACCACTGTGCTGCGATGACTAGGGATCTAGTATTTCAGAAGCGACTAAACGATTTACTGCTACAACAAGTTTGAGAACTGAAACCCGCCATTGATAAACTGAATAACGAAATTTTAAAGCTCTACCTTTGCTATAAAACACTAGCCTGTACAGAACAACAACGTATACTGTAAGAAAGGGGATAGCCAAGGGGGACACCTGGGCCATTGTAGCAAAATGACGTCACTTTATGAATATTTCTTTAAATTCATTACCAAAGCGAGGTATCCGTGTATTTTTATCACTCCAGTCAAAATGTCTGGCTACACCATTGCTATAAGCCTTTCTGCAAAGCACTTTTGAAACCGTTATCACTAGCACAAGCAGGTGTATGCGTTAAGAAGAGGGCAAATACATAAGTATCTGCATCAACCGATACCACATATTTGCCACCAACATATCCAACAGTGACAGTCTATCACAGTGTTTTTTTTCATGCCTTCAGGCAAACGAAGTTATCAATAAGTTTTTCGCAATTTACGACGGCCGTAACATCAGATTTTAATGCAAGGGCGACAGACACTGCAGAACTCCGATGAAAAGCAGTGTTGTCATTCTTGTATTTGATAATAAACAATATTATCGTGTTGTTACTGTATTGATAAGAGTCTTGACGTTTGCATTTCGCTCGTTTCAAAGTAAATTGTGAAGTTATGCCTCTGCGCACTTCCCGAATTTTTAGTGAGTAATGAGTCATTATAGGAAGGAGCTGCGCGGGGCCCAAAAAAGTGCGGGGTCCTAGGCCATGGCCTATTTGGCCTATGCGCAAATCCGTCCCTGTATATCAGCTAGAACAGATTTTCGCGAGCCTCATTGGGGAAAATGTGTTTACGTTGGGCTTACTTCGTGGTTAAGTGAGGGTGTTGTGCCGATACTTTGCTTCTGTGAAAAACTTGTCTTGATGCTTTGATCATCGGCCTATCGTAGGCGTACGGGAAGGCATTTACTGAGGGGGGCGGAAAAATTGCCCTGAAAATACCAATTTGCTCTAAAATCAAACAATTTGTCCTGATGCCCTGAAAATAACTTTTTTAGTACAATCCGAATGGGGTCCAAAACCTCTTATAAATCTGTTCTGTACGATTGAATTCGTTGATAACGGCTTTGTCTGTAACGTTAATTAGCCTAAATTGTTACATTTTGTGCGGTCCCAATGGCATGTTTTACATGCATTTCAATTCGCTTGGAACGTCAATTCAGCAATAACGTTCATTATGCAATCCCCACGAGGTGCCGTTATAGGCAAATTCTATTGTTACCTTGCCTGCCCTCAATAGGGTGAAATTCCTTGCGTGTTGCGTTCTCCCAGACAAGAAACTTTACGGTAATTGCCTTTACTGATGCAAATATGTACGCGATTTCGATGGCGCAACGCAAAGGTTAAAAGCGACGGTTCCGGACCGAAGGGTCTGACCCTACACCTGCCTGTGTTATCGTAAGTGCTGTACAGTTGAGCAAGGCACTTAAACACCCGCATTTAAAGGAGATTACCGAATTCTTAGATCAAGCTGTTGACTTACCAACATCCGACTGTTCGATTTTTACAGAAAACGAGGGTTGGTCTCGATCAGCTATGCCCAACCCGCGGGCCACATGCGGCCCAGTATAGGTTTTTGCTGTAGTAAATGTATCCTATGTACTGACAACCTGTCCTTATTTTGATAATCCTGTATTTGACATTTTTGATGCAGTTGTTTTTCAGTGCCACTTTACCATGTCTGTTACCACTGCAATGAGGATTCGAACGCTTTCAGTACATTAGCTTTAAGCTAAAATAATTTGATAAGATCAAAATAAGCCATTCGATGTGCGGCCTTCATTAATATGTCATTCAATGTGCGACCCTGGTCCAGATAGTGACATACTTTTTGGATCAGTAGGACGTTTGGGTTGGACATAGCTGGTCTGGATCAAAACCATTATGACCAGGCACGTCTTTAGTCCAGATTTCAAACTAAACTAGCCCAATTTACACGGACCACCCTCAAGTGAATATACACTGAATACACTGCATTGAAAATTTTTTCACCGTTCAGCGTTTTTGAACAACTTGCACTTGCCCTGAAAAACAGAGTTTTCTCTGAAATTTTTCACTGTATTGACTATACACTTTTTATCATTCAAGATTTTTGAGCAACTTGCGCTTGCTTTGAAAAACAGATGTGACCTGAAATTCTTCACTGTATTGAAGAATTTTTATCATTCAGGATTTTTGAGCAACTTATGTTTGCCCTGAAATTTTTCACTGTATTGAATATACTTTTTACATTCAAGATTTTTGAGCAACTTGCGCTTGCCCTGAAAAACAAAGTGTGCCTTGAAATCACTTACTGAATGCACATTTCTGATCATTTAGGATTTTTGAGCAACTTGCGCTTGCGCTGCAAAACAGAGTTTGCCCTGAAATTTTTCACTGGATTGAAATATTTTTTATCATTCAGGAATTTTAGCAACTTGCGCTTGCCTTGAAAACAGAATTTGCCCTGAAAATTTTCAAGCCGGGGGCGGCAACCCCCATCCCAGCCCCCCGCCTCGTACGACTATGGGCCTATGGTATATAGCAGAGGTTCTCAATCTGGGGTACATGTACCCCTAGGGGTACATTTGCGTATCTGAAGGGGTACATTTAAGGTTAGCAATAGAAGAGAAATATATATTTGCATCTCTTTTATTTCCAAATATTTATACATAAACAATGAATGTTACTTTCAAAAGACGTTATGTGCTTATTGTTAAATATACCTGTGATTAACCATGAAAAAATACTTTATTATCAGAAATTTTAGGGGTACATGTTCATCTGTCGAAATTCTGATGGGGTACATTGTCAGAAAAAGGTTGGGAATCCCTGGTATAGAGGATGAAAAATACTATATATTGCTTGGAAAATGACAATTACAAAACGGCATGAATAAGCCCTGTCTCCACTGAATGGATTGTGCTTGTTTGTTTCAAAAATTAGGGGTTACTATTACCACAAAAAAGGAGTTAACGTGCAGGCAATCAGATCGACAGCTAGACGATATTTTCGAGAGAGGCAGCGCGGTCCCGTATGAAAATCTTTATATCCGGTAAACAAACCTACTAAAAACGCTAGAAATTACGGAAATTTAATGAAGAGAACTTCTGAACCACACGAAAGAGCTATAAATTCCAAGAAAAGATCCCAACGCCATTTGTTTTTTAGACGAATGTAGGAAAGGCTTTAATCTCTGTTGAAGATTTAAGGCAATTGTGGAACCAAAGTCGGCACCACAAACAAAAGGTGGCACTACACACAAGAGGATCATACTTTCACGCTTTTCACACAAACAACCAAATAGGTCACACTTGCGTTGGGTCCCCAAAACTAAGATGGCCTAAGGCCCAGCGCTCCCTAAATCCATCCCTGGCGCTAACCCTGAGTTTTTGTCACGCAAACTGTCACCCAGGGATAATTTCACCAGATTTTGAAAATTTAAAAAACAATACTTTTATTCAATTCAGGCTGATTACAAAAACTGCACTGTAAATGTAACTTTTATTCCCCGGTTTTTGCACTATTAAAGTTACTTTTTACTTTGATTTGATACTGTTATTGATGAAAAGGAAAATAACGTAAAATAACCAAAATTTCATACATGACTAAACTCAATCGCTCATGAAAATATACTGGACTTGAAGAACGTTTCCTTCTCCATGCTGGTACCGAAGTCGTGGAAGCATGCCCTGAGTGAATTATTGGTAAATCATAAATTCTGTGGGCATCCGTGTGACTAACATTAGGCATACTGAATTTCATAAGTACGAAAAACCTGGTCCTGAATAGCAACTGGTGGACATTACGGGCTACATATGTTTTTTACCAAAAACGTATATAAGTACCTGTTTATCAAGAAGAAATAGATTAGTGTACAGCTCACAAGTATAGTACAGAGACGGTAATTAATGCTTCCAGGCTCATCAATAAATTTGATCATTGCTATATCAAGACAGTGTAGTCTCAGTATAAATGTCGAACTCGATTGTCAAAAGCAGCAAGCGCTTTACTGCTTAAGATTACATTTTCTAGATTTTGCCATAGCGAATTTTTTATGATAGGCCTACTGGTAATGTATATTTCACATAGACGTTCATGCTCTATACTCTTTAAATCAACGTTTATACTGTTTTTAATAGACGTTCATGCTCTATAGCAGGGGTTCCCAACCTTTTTTGCTGCTCGTACCCCTTTGTCAGGTCAGAGCATTCTTAGTACCCCCAAAAAAATTTTGAGATATATATTGCTCTTTAAGAGATATATAAGCTGCTCTGTGACCCAAGGATCTTCGTACCCATTGATGTTCAATCTCGTACCTCTTGGGGGTACGAGTACCCCCGGTTGGGAACCCCTGCTCTATAGTCTTTAGAATCAGGCTGTTCAGCTTGTTTTGTCTAATGGTGCTCCTTTGTTCATTCTACCATTTTAAGTTTAGAAAATGTTCGTTATCCACTGCAGTTGGTTACCATGAGAGTTAATGAATGCGCAGATCATTTCCCACATTTATGAAAGAAAACTCCAAGTACACTACCCAATGGCTAGTGAATAGATGCCAAATCCAAGACTGCCAATGAACGTTTTTAAAAAACCTCGTACAAACTCACCAAAAAAATCCCAGATTTGCACAGAAAATTCCAGTTAGACTGGGACGCAGGTGAGCGGGTTCATTACTCCCCCAACTTTTCAAACGGGGTGCATCACGATATCATAAGTAGGCTAAATTCATGCTTTATCAAGATCGACTTAAAACAAATTTGTTGAAGCTATTCACGAACACAGAAAAGTCAGAAAGGTTTTCTGTAATTTCTTTTATTACTTTTGAGGTGGATATTGTTGCTGAACAGAAACAAGCACATATTGGCAACGATTTTCTTGTTTTTGATAAATATCCATTGCCCTTAACTATTTTACCGCTCCCTGCTCTAATGTTGCTCCGGCGTCCTTGCAGGTAGATCAGGTTTTTTTTAAGGTGTTTTAGGGACCCGGTTCAGGTCCCTATAGAATTGAAAATCGGATCCCTAGAATATTATTATCGGGTCCCTAGAATCAGAAAAAATCGGGTCCCTAGAATCAGAGAAATCGGGTCCCTACAAGTCCATACCGGGTACCTAACATTTTCCTTAAAAATAACCCTGAGGTAGACACAAAATTAGGTTGATCTTTCTACTATCAACCATATGTGGGCATCTGTAAGACACAAAAGGTGCTATTGAAAATATGCTGTAACTTTGATAATGAACTTTTGTGTCTGTCGGAATTATTGCATCGCAGTAACAAGGACTTGTTCGCATTTCTGACGGTGATCTGGCAGCAATTACAACAATTAATTCTTCATTCTTTGATATTTGGATCTTTCAACCACTCTACCTGAAAAATCGCTGTGTGTACCACTTAATCTATTTCTTTGGGCTGGCTTCCTTAGTATTTCTGTTACTTGAACTCATTACACCTTACTAATATTTACAGCTTATACGGTGTCGGTTGCTTTATAATGAATATCACGGCCAAAGACAACGATACAAATGACATATTGCAAACGTTTCGATAACTCCTCTTATCATCATCAGTGCAGTGCTTTGGCCGTGATATTCATTTTAAGGCTATTCAGCACTTCCGCTTTTCGTGTACCAATGTCGGTTGCTTGTTCATCAGTTATGCAGAAGACTAAGGTGCCTTGATAAAACAAATAAAGAAAGATGAGGCTAGAAATAAAGTTTAATCAATCATACCCTGATTTAAATCACCGCTACGCAGTTAAATCCTAGAAACCACAGATCTTCAGAAGAAAAACCCAGAAATGCATTGAAAACTCCACATCTGGGGGCAAAATCCCAAGTTTGGCAACACTGGCTAAATTATTTGGAAAGTACCAAAAATGTAACGCAACTTATAGGACAGATCAATGTGATCTAATAACATTTTTTTTAAATGCCATTCATAACAACACAATCAAGAAATATCTAGAAATTGCTGGAATTTGGCCTCAGTGTTTAGTGATCTCATGATTTTGCAAATAACTGTAAACTACTTTTATTTTCAAATCACAGTAGTCTAATGTAAAATCATTCATTTGAAAATCTTTGCTTAATTGCCTATGGCAAATTTAGCAACATTTTGACTTCTTGAACTGAAAAAATTACATGCATATAATCAGGAGTGGATATTAGAGGAGGCAAACGAGGTTGTTGCCTCGGAACCCTCGTTCAGAGATGCCGTGAGGGACCCCTTTTGAGAGCTTCGCACTTAGTTTTTGCATTGTTTTGTTAAAAATGTGTTAATAGAGCCACCTTTAATAAGCTCTGAAACAAGCCATGCGTTTGTCAAAATAAAACAAAACTATGTTCAAATGCGCCAAAACTGGCTCCTCAACAAATTTAATGTGTAGACCAAAAACGATTTAAAATCAAATGACTTCAAACAATTTACAATGTGAAATGAACTTTCATGCAGAAGCAAAGTCCCAGAGAAAAAGAAAAATTTAACTTGCTTTTAGCGAATAAAGTTTCTGCATAGCATGTGTAAAAAATATAGGGCCCCTTTTCTGAGTTTGCCTCGGACACCTAAATTCTAATATCCCCCTTACATATACTAAAAAAATTTAACACAAAGGACCGCGGGGCCCCAAAAGCGTGGGGCCCGTAGCAATTGCTACATTTTCTACTATTGCTAATCCGGCACTTTCCACAATCCACAACGTGTAATTTGTTGTATGCTTGCAGTTTACCAATCCGTGCCTGCAATCTTTTGTTAATTGTTTGTCATTTGTTTGCAATCTTTCGTTAAATGTTCGTCTTGAATTGGTTCGCTCGACATGACGCGGCGAAGAGTATATTCAGGCTCCGTTCTGCCGCTCGTCGTCGTTAAATAAATATGATTTCAATCAAAATCCACAGTGTACTCGTTGTTCGATCCTGAGGGACTTGTTGCACAGATTGTCTTGTACGCACTCTTGCTGTAACGAAATTTGTGCCGACAAGACCTCGAGTGGACAAAAACTAAAAAAGATGGGAGAAGCGGTTGGCTACGTTGCCCGCACGACACGAAGTGCCTGTTCCACGACATATGCGCCTACATTCCCGCAATGATGCGGTGCATTTATCAGTTACAACACTTAGCTGATGCTTCCAAAGCGGTTTATGTTACGGGACGTTACCGGCACACGCTCGGCGCTTCTGGTAATGTGCGATGTATACCCAGGTCCGCAACCAGCTTGGGACACTAGGGGACGAAGTTTTCTGAGAGAGGCCAATTTTTAATCTATATGTCTTTTTTTAAATTTGCCTTTTTTAACTATGTCCAATAGTTTTGTACTATGCCCAACATATTTTTCCAGGGAGGCGAAAGTTTTTTCAGAAGAGGCGAAGCCCCCTTCGACTCCCCGTAGTTACGGGGGTTCGTATACTTCGTTATTGGGGGTTTAACCTGCATGCCGCCGTGTCGCGTAATAATTGGCAATCGCACTTTTAGCGTGCTCTGGTGGAATGTCAGCCGAGGGCAACCACGTCCATTGCTCCCCTGTCAGCTTCCCTACTCGTTTACTGGAGAACGTGTTTCGTCGGTTTAGAATGCGCAAATATTCCAATCTTCTCAGGCGATTGTGTAGCTAAACTTGTTTTGTTTTTTTCGTTTCAGCTTGCTGAGCTACTGTGCTTGCTTTAAGTTGCAGTGAATTCAAGCCTGAAGTATTCTAAGTAAAAATCCGTTGTTTGCCATGAGCCAGCTCACTCCGTAAGACCAGCAATCACTTCCAAGGTTTGAACTATTGCAGCAGTTACCGCCGTGAAACTAGAACAATAGTTACGCAAAGAAGTAGGTATAAAACTGAGTTCAGTTTTTTGGACCGATTCGTCAATGTTCCTGTAAGTTTGCAAAACGACAGGAATTGATTTCCATTGCTTTATCTGGAAGGTTGCCTTCATTATCAACGCTGTTGGTCTTGCTAGTTGACGGCGCGCATCAGCTGCCCTCAACCCAGCTGATGACTCTTCAAGAGGAGCAACCGCAGATGGATAAGCTTCTGAAAAGCGTTTTGTGTTTTTTTTGGTTCAGAATTTGTGAAACATGTCCCAGAAACATGGTCTAATCGCTTTGAAAGGAAATCATTGTTAAAAAAATCAAATGAAATATTTGACAAAAGAGCGGATAGTGTTTTAAATCGGTAAAACTGTTCCAGTTACAGATCTCTTTCACACTGGTAATGGATGAAAAGAGCCACCGCGTGGCTCTTGCTTTTTGTGTCATATCTGAAAGAAGTATGAAGAAAATAGATTTGTCTTCTCTGCAGGTTCCGTTGTCCGCGCAAGAGTTATTGCTGGCTGAGGTAAAGATTACTAAATACGAATAGCGCGTGCACTTTCACAATGCATGCGATGGTTATTCACCACAAATGAAACTATCGAAGGCGAGGCAAAACCAACAGCTGTTGGAAAGTTTGCACCAAGTGCGTTAGCAAACAGTTAGATCGCTACTTGAACAAGAAATAAGTCATAGGCTGCAGTAACAAGATTTTTATATGTCAAACTTAATTTCAGCTTATTTATCGTTTGCATCATTTTTTCTAACACACATAACCTTGTGGTGGTGGTGATGGACGAACCACGGCCCTCGAAGTCAAAAGCAGTGGCTGCGATAGTTTGCTGAAAATGGCCCGTGTATAGTCCGTAAAAGGTCACATAGTGAAAAGAAATAACGACCACATTAACCTGGCAACAATGGGCAAAAACTTGGACGACGGATAAATGAAGACCTTTTCCGTATTCGTTTCCAGCCATGAAACAAGCTCTCGAAAAAGCAGGGGAAGAAACGCTCTCGCTCTGTAGGAGTGTATTCCGAGCAACAATGGACCACTGTCCTTACAAGCAGTTCACAAAAGCAGTGAGCTTGCCCATCAGGCCATCACTCATATCAGAATAGTTTTGCAAATAAACGCTTCAAAATTATAGTGCCTTTTCAAAATAATCAGCACATTCAGTTGCACAAATAGTTGTGAATGTTGAATGTCATCCTGTGGACCAGTGGCGTGCGCAGAAACTTTTCATGGAGGGGGTTTCGTTCAGTGGCATAGGGTAGTCATTTGTATTTGGTGTGCGCTGTTTGTGACGTCACAAAATGACGTCATAGTCCTGTTTCCAAACCAACGTTTTGGCGAGGTTTGTTGACATAATATGCACATTTT